>OIZF01000059.1_pt1 | contig 72134 bp, 57 predicted proteins | sample 1588471 | NCBI WGS metagenome assembly OIZF01 (sample SAMN03283279) | human gut metagenome | biome: human-associated habitat; material: feces | host: Homo sapiens | place: Peru | collected 2012
ATATATTGGTGTGGTAGATACAGAATAGATTGTAAAATGCTCAAAAAGTGAGAGGAGGATTCAAAAAGTGAAGAAACAAATGAAAGGCTTTGGTATTTATATAATTGTACTCTTATTAGTTATGTCTGCTTTTTATTACATTGCAATATATAATAAGGATACAGATCATTATAAATATAGCGACTTCTTAGAAGATGTTAAAAATGACGAAGTCAAAAGTGTTACAGTATATCAGAACAAGGAAGTACCTACAGGTAAGATAGTAGTACGATTGAATGATGGTGATAAACATACAATCCGGGTTGCAAGTGCAGCGGATACAGAGCAGCGACTTATTGATTTAAATATAGAATACACAATGAAGGATGTCGAGAAAGAAAATGTGTTATGGCAGATTCTTCCATACGTCGTAATGATAGTAATTGCTATTATATTTATATCAATACTTACCGCACAGACAGGCGGCGGTGGCGGAGCTAACCGAATGATGAGCTTTGGAAAGAGTCGTGCTAAAATGGTTAATGACCCTAAGAAGAGAGTTAAGTTTGACCAGGTAGCTGGCTTACAGGAAGAAAAAGAAGAGTTAGAGGAAATTGTGGATTTCTTAAAATATCCTAAGAAATATCTTGAGGTAGGCGCAAGAATTCCTAAAGGTGTAATTCTTACAGGACCTCCGGGAACAGGTAAGACATTACTTGCTAAAGCTGTAGCAGGTGAAGCAGGAGTACCATTTTTCAGTATTTCAGGTTCAGATTTTGTAGAAATGTTCGTTGGTGTCGGTGCATCAAGAGTAAGAGATTTATTTGAAGAGGCTAAGAAGAATTCGCCATGTATCATATTTATCGATGAGATAGATGCTGTTGCAAGAAGAAGAGGAACAGGTATGGGTGGCGGACATGATGAAAGAGAACAGACACTCAACCAGTTATTAGTAGAGATGGATGGCTTCGGTGTAAATGAGGGAATAATAGTAATGGCTGCTACTAACAGAGTAGACATACTTGATCCTGCAATATTACGTCCGGGACGTTTCGATAGAAAAGTAGTGGTAGGCAGACCGGATGTTAAAGGAAGAAGAGAAATTCTTGATGTTCATATCAGAGATAAACAGGTTGGTGAAGATGTTGACCTTGATAATGTAGCACAGACTACAGCAGGTTTTACAGGTGCAGACCTTGAGAATCTGATGAATGAGGCGGCAATCCGTGCAGCGGGCGAAAACAGAGAATATATCACACAGGATGATATCAGAAAATCCTTCGTCAAGGTTGGTATCGGAGCTGAGAAGAAGAGCCGTATCATCTCTGACAAGGAGAAGCGCATCACAGCCTACCACGAGGCAGGACATGCAATTCTTTTCCATCTGCTTCCGGACGTAGGACCTGTATACACAGTTTCAATCATTCCTACAGGAGCAGGCGCAGCAGGCTACACCATGCCTCTGCCTGAGAAGGATGAGATGTTCAACACAAAGGGTCGTATGCTTCAGGAAATCGTAGTGGATTTAGGCGGCCGTGTCGCAGAGGAGCTTGTATTTGATGATATCACCACAGGTGCATCACAGGATATCAAGCAGGCAACTGCAACAGCAAGAGATATGGTTACCAAGTATGGATTCTCTGACAGACTTGGTCTTATCAATTATGCAAGCAGTGACGAGGATGAGGTATTCATCGGAAGAGACCTTGCGCATACAAGACCATATGGCGAGGATATTGCTACAGCCATTGATGAAGAGGTTAAGAACATTATTGATGACTGTTATGCACAGGCTAAGAAGATAATATCTGAGCATATGGATGTATTAGAGAAGAGTTCAGAACTTCTTCTTGAGAAAGAAAAGGTAACAAGAGAAGAATTTGAAGCGCTTTTTGATAATGGAAGCGGTACAGATGATGATGGTATTATGGGAACAACAATTGTATAGTAAATATGCACAAATTTCTTGAATAAATTTAGTGATGTTTGTGAACACTTATTGAGGGAAATAAGATATTATAATTAATGTAAAAACCCCCAATACATTATAGATAAAGCAGTAATGCTTATCGAAAAGAAATACCTTCTCTGAAAAAGGCAGTCACCCCATGGCTGCCTTTTTTGCTGTTTAAAAATCCTTTTTGCTTGCTAAAATGTACTTTTAGATATAAAATCAGAATAGTATATGCTAAGGAGGATTCTCTATGAGAATAACCGAGGAAATGGGAAACTTAGCTGCCTGGGAAAAAAGACTTTTTTATATGTGCAGTGCAAGGCCAACACTTCATCCAAGAGCGTTGTTTTCGGATGTTACGGAAAGCTATAGAAGTCCGGCTGAGCCTATGCCGGGGGATGAGGTAACTATCAGACTGCGTACGGGCAGATACAATGTAGATAAAGCATATCTTGTTGTTGATAATGTTGAACATGTTATGACAAGAGTGAAGTCTGAGAGCATGTTTGATTATTATGAAGCTAAGATTAATGTTGGAACAGATAAGGTATATTACTATTTCAAGGTTGAACTTGGCAGGACGGTGTGTTACTACAACCAGATTGGGGCAATTAAAGACCTTAATCCATATTACAACTTTCAGATTACACCAGGTTTTAAGACACCTGCATGGGCAAAGGGTGCTGTTATGTACCAGATATTTGTTGACAGGTTCTGCAATGGTGATAAAAGTAATGATGTTCTTGACGATGAATATAACTATATAGGAGAGCATGTCTGTCAGGTTAAGGACTGGAATAAGTATCCTGCACAGATGGGAATAAGAGAGTTTTATGGAGGCGACCTTAAGGGTGTGCTTGATAAGCTTGATTATTTACAGGAATTAGGAGTTGAGGTTATATATTTTAACCCGTTATTTGTATCGCCTTCTAATCATAAGTATGATATACAGGACTATGACTATATTGATCCACATTTTGGCGTAATTGTGGACGATGAAGGAGAAGTGCTGAGAGAGGGTGACACTGATAATACCCATGCGACGAGATATATTAACAGAGTTACAAGAAAGTCTAACCTTGAGGCCAGCAATGATTTTTTTGCAAAGGTTGTGCAGGAGATTCATGCAAGAGGCATGAAGGTTATCATAGACGGTGTATTTAATCACTGTGGTTCCTTTAATAAATGGATGGATAAAGAACACATTTATAGAGACAGCACTGATGAGTATGAGCCGGGAGCATACGAGAAGTATGAGAGCCCTTATCATAACTTTTTCAAGTTCTTCTCGAACCAGTGGCCGGATAATAATTCATATGATGGCTGGTGGGGGCATGATACTCTTCCTAAGCTCAATTATGAAGGGTCTAAGGAGCTTGAGGAGTATATTCTTTCTATTGGAAGAAAATGGGTTTCTGCGCCATACAATGTTGATGGCTGGAGACTTGATGTGGCGGCTGACTTAGGTTACAGTCCTGAATATAACCATTATTTCTGGAAGAGATTCAGAGAAGAGGTTAAGAAGGCTAATCCGGAGGCTGTTATTCTTGCAGAGCATTATGGTGATTCATATGACTGGTTACAGGGCGATGAATGGGATACCATAATGAACTATGATGCATTTATGGAGCCTGTTACATGGTTTCTTACAGGCATGGAGAAGCACAGCGATGAGGCAAGACCTGATTCATACGGTAATCCTGATTATTTCTTCGGGGCTATGCATCATAATATGGCAAGAATGGGTGGCCAGAGTGTTGCAATATCTATGAATGAACTGTCTAATCATGACCATTCAAGATTCTTGACAAGAACTAACAGGACAGTTGGAAGAACTAATACACTGGGACCGGAGGCTGCCAATAATAATGTTAACAAGGCTGTGTTTAAGGAGGCTGTTGTTATGCAGATGACATGGCCGGGCGCGCCTACTGTATATTATGGTGATGAAGCGGGAGTATGCGGCTTTACTGATCCTGATAACAGAAGAACTTATCCGTGGGGACATGAGGATACGGAACTGATTGATTTTCATAGGGCTGCAATAAAGATGCATAAAGAAAATGAAGTGTTTAAAGCAGGTTCATATAAATCACTGTATTCAGCTTATAATGTTATTGCATATGGACGTTTTACAAGTGATGATGCGGCAATCATTATTGTTAACAATAATGATGATGAGGTAAGGGCAAGGATTCCTGCGTGGGAAATCGGACTTGGATTTGATGATGATGTGGAACAGCTTTTAGTCACATTTGACGGAGGATACAGTACGGACAGATTGGGATATCACCTTCAGAGTGGATGGCTTGATATAGGTTTAAGGAAGACATCTGCCGTGGTTCTTCACAAGATGAAATGGTAATAATTGATTTCTTTGTAATAATTGCACAACAACATCTGAAATGTTATAATGCAATCAGTTGCATCGATAATAGAAAGGAATATTTTCATGGAATCTAATAATGATAAATCAAAGATTAGTCTTAATCGTAAGATGAGACTATGGAACAGATATAGAAATTATGTTATTGGACTTGCAGTAATAGTTGTTTTAGTTGTTATATTTGCAATTGTATTAAAGAACTGCGGTCATAAGAAGAATAATGATAATAATAAAGAAACTACTGCACCTGTGACAACACAGGAACATTCATCAAAAGAGCAGGAGACATCTTCAGTTCAGACAACACAGGCAGCTACAGAGGCTACAACTAAGGCAGCCGTAGGCAGAAGCCTTAAGTTATCAGGAACAGCTGAAGTACAGGATAATACATCATCTGATCATTATAAGAATGCAATGTTTATCGGAGATTTTGTAATAAGCGGAATTTCAGGATTTGGTTTTGCTTCTGATTCACAGGTTATAGCATCTAATTCTATGACAAGTGACAAGCTTTCAGGCTATATGGATGAATTTGTATCTAATTCACCGGATTCAGTTTATATTATGGTTGGTATTAATGACCTTAACTATGGAAGCAGATCTGTAGAAGATATTTATAATTATGAGAAGTCATTTATAGAGGAATTAAAGAGCAAGCTTCCTGATACAGATGTTTATGTTCTTTCAGTTCTTCCTATAAGCAAGAGATTTGAATCTTCAAGCAAGGTTAAACAGACTAATATAGATGCACTTAATAATATGTTCTCTGAGAATGCTTCTTCTCTGGGAATAACTTATATTGATGTTGCGTCTGCGTATAAGGACGGAACAGGTTATTTTGGTCCATCTTATACAGACAGTGGATATAATCTTAAGAGTGGATATTATGCATTCATGCTTAATGGAATTGCAGGAGTGAAGTAATGAATTTTCATGTAATGACATTGTTTCCTGATATGATTATGGACGGACTTAATACAAGTATAACCGGACGTGCAATTAAAGCGGGAGTTATGTCCGTTAAAGCTTATGATATCAGAGAGTATTCTAATGACAAGCATTTAAAAGTGGATGATTACCCTTATGGCGGCGGTGCAGGAATGGTTATGAGAGCTGCTCCTGTATGCGACTGCTATGAGGATATTGTAAAGAGCATTGGAAAAAGGCCAAGAGTGGTTTATATGACTCCTCAGGGCTATACATTTACACAAAGCATGGCAGAGGAATTTGCTAAAGAGGATAATCTGGTTATTCTTTGTGGACATTATGAAGGAATTGATGAAAGAGCATTGGAAAATATAGTTACAGATTTTGTATCTATAGGGGATTATGTTCTTACTGGTGGAGAATTACCGGCAATGGTCGTCATTGATACAGTTTCAAGACTTGTACCGGGAGTTCTTAATAATGAAGAATCTGCTGAAACAGAAAGCTTTTCAGATGGTCTGCTTGAGTATCCGCAATATACAAGACCGGCAGATTATAACGGAAAAGCTGTTCCAGAGGTGCTTTTGTCGGGTCATCATGCTAATATTGAAAAGTGGCGACATGAAAAGTCACTGGAGAGAACTAAGAAATACAGACCAGATCTGTATGAAACATATGTAAAGGAACATCCTGATGAATTCAGGTGAATTAGGGAGAGGGCACTATCAATTATAAAGCAGGGGTTTAAGCTATGGTGGATTTTTTTAAAGCTGAGACTGTTAATTCAGACATTCTTATTGATGAGACAATGTCAATTGTAACAGCAGATGAAAATTTTGAAGCAATTTCAGGTAATAAGGCACTTTTCATATATACAAGATATATACACCCTGACGATGTCAGCAGATTCACAGAAGCATTAAAGGATTACGCTGAATCCGGTAAGTATATTGTTGTAAGAATGTTATATCAGACAGGCGAATATCACTGGATGCTTACAAGAATTACAGATGGCGGTGTATCTGAGACAAGAGGTCATATGTATGAAATTAATATTATTGATGCCGCATTAATTACTACACAGATAGATAACCTTAATTCGCAGATTAAGAGATATTCTAGCTATCTTGGCATGTGTGAGAATGTCCTGTTTTCTTATGATATTCTTAATGATGACTTTAATATATTTATGACTTCAGATGGACACCAGACTATGTCTTTTTACCGTGGCACGTTAAATGCATGGGAAGAAGATAAGATAAAAACTGATGCTCTTGAGCCTGATGCGGTAAAAGAACTTGATGGATTTTGCAAGGCACTTGTTAATGGAGAGAAGTTATTCAAGCGGGAGATTACTATTAATACACTTAATAAGCTTGGAAGACTGGATAAATGTCTTGCAAGAGGTAATACAATTGTAGATGCATATGGAAACAGAATCGTTATAGGTACTATTATAATACTTGAGAGTTCAGATAATCATGTAGTTGAAGAACTCAATATAATATCTGATATGAAAGATCCTGGTACAGATCTGCTTAACAAGCGCGCTATTACTGATTATGTAAGAAAGCTGATAGATTCACAGCCGGGACATACTGTAACAATTGCTATTATTGATGTTGATGATTTTAAGACTATTAATGATACATATGGACATATGTTTGGTGACGAGGTTCTCTGCAAGGTTGCAGATATCTTAAGAGATGCAGTTGGAAGCAGAGGATTGTGCGGAAGAATTGGCGGAGATGAGATGTTTATCGTTCTGGAAGGACTTAATGATAACGAGGGGATAAGGAATGTTTTAAGAACAGTACGTAATAATACAAAATGGCTGTATCATGATGATCCACGTAATATTAAGATTACATGTTCGATTGGTTCAGCAACTTATCCTAATGATGCCAAGAGTTATGATGAATTATTTAAGATAGCTGATAAGGTTCTTTACCTTGCTAAAGAAAAAGGAAAGGACAGATATATCATTTATCATGAGGATATTCATAGGGAATATGTATATGGGATGGGAAGGATTGTTGATCTTAATGATAAAGTGTTTTACAAGTACCATAAGATGGAGGTTGTTAATACCATTATCAGGGAATACAAGGAAGCTGATGACGCAAGAAGAAAGGAACTGATAGATATTGTGGCAGTAGCATTTAATGTTAATACTATTGCAATATATGATAGAACTGAGCTGACAAAGCATATCCTGTATGGTGACCAGCGTATGACAGATGATGACGGAAGCTTTTTCAAGGAAGATAATTATATTCCCAACTTTAGGGAAGATGGCATATTTGTAATAGATAACATCAACTTTTTTGAAACAAAGGCTCCGGCGGTATATAAAGTGTATTCTGAATATGGAATTGTTCAGGCTGTGCAATATATTATCGGGGGAGATATTAAGAGGAATAACAATATTATTTCTTATGGAAGATTTAAGCTTGACAGGAAATGGGCAGAGAGCGACATGAATTTCCTTGCTATTATAGGTGATTACATAGGAAGAATATTCCTGAAAGAGAGAAAGCGATGATTAACAGATATGTTGCGCTGGATATTGAGACTACAGGTCTTAATCCGGCTGTAGACAGAATTATTGAAGTTGGAATGGCAAGAGTAGAGGCTGGAAATATAACACAGAAGTACTCTGCGCTTGTGTATCCGGGAATAACTGTAAGTGATAGAATAACAGAGCTTACAGGGATACATAATGAGGAACTTACAGGTAAACCACGAATAGAGGATATTATAGGTGAAATAACAGAGTTCATAGGTGACTGGCCTGTATTAGGTCATAATGTTATATTTGATTTTAGTTTTCTTAAAAAGGCGGCAGTTAATAATGGTCTTACTATCAATGATGATGGGATTGATACATTGAAGTTAGCCAGAAGGATTCTGCCGGAAGTGGAACACAAGAGTCTTTCCTTTTTGTGCCAGTATTTTAATATAGATCCGGGTAGGTCACACAGAGCATATGACGATGCAGTTAGTGCGAGTATGTTATATGCGAAGTTGGAAGAGATAAAGCCTGATGATGAAGGCTTCAGCAGCACGACAAAGCTTGTGTATTCGGTAAAAAAGGATTCACCAATAACTCTTCCGCAGAAAAGATATCTTACAGCTCTTGTAGAAAAGCATAATATAAAGCTGGAGATTCCTATGGAAGAAATGACTAAAAGCATGGCTTCGAGACAGATAGATACAATAATAGCACAGTATGGAAAATGATTCCATGCTGTGCTATTTTTTCATTATTGCATCAAGCTGTGATACAATTGAATCGCGGGAAAGGCTTTTTAATGTTAATGCCTGTTCTTTTAAAACAGCAATCTGGTCTTTTCTGTCACCTGATGCATATATGATGGCAAGGTCTATATAATTAGATGATATATCACTTTTAATGGATATGCCGTATTCAAGGAATGTGGTGGCATCTTCTATATCCTCATGTTCTAAAAGATTGTGGCCTATTAAAGCTATTGCTTTTACAAGTGTTGTGAAATTATCATCATATTCTGTAAGGTCATTCAGATTAGCAACACCATAAGATAACTTAAGATCTGTGTTACTTATTCCAGTAAGATTAAGTATTTTCTTACCTTTAAGTGACTGAAGTGTATCATATGCCCGCTTCATACGGGAATCTTGTGACATTAATCTGTCAAATGTTTCATTACCTGAATTAATTAGTGGCAGATTGTCAGGAATTGATATATAATTAAGATTACTGATGTCTTTACGGCGAACCTGATTCGCTTTTGCCTCACGGTCAAGAAATTCTTCATTTCTTGCTTTGTGGTTCCGTGTGCTTTTTTTAATGGCAAATTGAAGGACAATCAGAAGTATAATAAAATATGGCAGTATAAAATGCATGAATGTTATTCCTTTTCGTGTAAACCCCACTGTTATATTGTCTGGAGGTAATTATGATTAATTTTAATAATAAGAAAACTAAGAGCTGGTTCACTGCAATATTAATACTGATACTTATTGTTGCAATGGTTGTTCCAATGGTAGCATATCTTATCCCTTAGTCATGTGATTCAAGAAAGAATCTATATAAGAGTATAGAATTAATATTCATTTAATGCAACATTTTTGGAGAGACAAATGTTATGAAAAAAGGCAAAATATCAGATACAATCTTAGGCAGATCAGTTTTTAAGCTGCTTGGGAAAAGAGATAATACTGTTAAACCTGCATATGGACAGGATGCTGCGCATATAAATAATCAGGAAAAGCCTGTGTTAGCATCAGTGGCAACAGGTGACTGGGCTGTTTACCGTGCTGTGAATAATATAAGTGCTGCGGGTGGCGTGGCAGATTGTATTATGGATACTGTTATGATTGATGAGAAGTCAAGGGAAATCCGTCTCAAAGAGATTATAAAGGAGCTTGACAGACAATGCTGTGTTGCAGGCGTAGGTATCGCAGGAGGCCATACGACAGTTACAGATAAGGTTAATTCTCCGGTATTATCTGTTACTGCAATTGGACATCAGGAAAGAATGCAGCATAAGGCTGAAGCCGGACAGGATATTGTTGTTACAAAGCATATAGGCATGAGTGGTATAAGAACACTGACAGACTGTAAGAGGGATGAGATACTTAAGGTATATCCAGAGGATATAATTGATAAGGCACTTGACGATGAATCACAGCTGCTTGTAGCAAAAGAAGCGGAACTTTTTATGAAGGAAAGTAAAGTGGGAGCCATGCATGATGTTTCTGAGGGTGGAATATTTGGCGCACTCTGGGATATGGCAGAATATTCAGGTGTGGGGCTTGAAGTTGATTTAAGACAGATTCCTGTGAAGCAGGAAATTATTGAAATATGTGAATTATTTAATATTAATCCATATATATTGGATTCAATGGGCTGTTTGTTAATGACATGTGAAAATGGATGTGATATTATTAATATGTTACACCAGAATGGTATTGAGGCTGCTGTTATTGGAAAGGTAACCAGTGGCAACGACAGGATAATTCATAATTCTGAGGAAGACCGTTTTTTAGGGCTTCCGGAACAGGATGAGATATATAGATTTATATAATAATCAGGAGGATTGCGTTATGAGAGAGAAAATTCTTGATGTTCTTGAGAAGAATGGAAGGATAGACCTTAAGGAGATGGCTATTATGCTTGGCTATTCAGAAGCAGAGGTCGCCAATGAAATCGCGGATATGGAAAAAGAACATATTATATGCGGATATAATGCGGTCATTAACTGGGATAAGACAAGCGAAGAGAAAGTAACAGCACTTATCGAGGTTAAGGTTACTCCACAGAGAGGTTTAGGTTTTGACAGTATAGCAGAACGCCTTTATAAGTACGATGAGGTAACATCAGTTTATCTTATGTCAGGCGGTTTTGACTTTACAGTTATTATAGAGGGTAAATCCATGAAGTCAGTGGCTCAGTTCGTCGCGGCGAAACTCGCACCATTAGATTCAGTCCTTAGTACATCAACACATTTTGTACTTAAGAAATATAAGGACTACGGAACAATAATAGAGGACGAGGCTAAGGACGAAAGGATGCTGATTACACCATGAGAAACCCATTATCACAGAAAATAACAGGCATAGAGCCATCAGGAATAAGGAAGTTCTTTGATATTGTAAGCGAGATGCCTGATGCAATTTCGTTAGGAGTAGGCGAACCTGATTTTGATACTCCGTGGAATGTAAGAGAAGAGGGGATATATGCCCTTGAGAAAGGTAGAACATTTTACACATCTAATGCAGGTCTTAAGGAATTAAGAGAAGAGATATGCAATTACCTTGCAAGAAAGATGGATCTTCATTATGATCCTATGAGAGAAGTGCTTGTAACAGTTGGTGGAAGCGAGGCAATTGATGTAGCATTAAGATGCATGTGCGATCCGGGTGATGAGGTTCTTATACCACAGCCAAGTTATGTATCGTATCTTCCATGTGCAATTATGGCTGATGCCAAGCCGGTAATTATTGAATTAAAGGAAGAGAATGAATTCAAGCTAACTAAGGAAGAACTGTTAGCAAGCATAACAGATAAGACAAAAGTTCTTGTTATGCCATTCCCTAATAACCCTACAGGTGCTATTATGACAAGGGAAGAGCTTGAAGAACTTGTACCTGTTATAATTGAGAAGGATATATTTGTTATATCAGATGAGATATATTCTGCTCTTACATATAAGGGAGAGCATTGTTCAATAGGAAGCCTGCCGGGAATGAAGGAGAGAACAATAGTTATAAATGGTTTCTCCAAAGCATTTGCAATGACAGGATGGAGACTGGGATATGCCTGCGGTCCTAAAGAGATTATAAGCCAGATGACGAAGCTTCATCAGTTTGCAATTATGTGTGCACCTACTAACAGCCAGTTTGCTGCTATTGAGGCTCTTAAGAATTGCGATATGGAAGTTAATAAGATGGTTGAGGCTTATGACCAGAGAAGAAGATATCTTATGCATGCATTTAAAGAGATGGGGCTTGAATGCTTTGAGCCATTTGGGGCATTTTATGTATTTCCGTCAATCAAGAAATTTGGACTCACATCTGATGAGTTTGCTAACAGGCTGCTTAGGGAACAGAAGCTGGCTGTAGTACCGGGAACGGCATTTGGCGACTGTGGAGAGGGATTTTTACGAATATCATATGCATATTCTATTGACAATCTTAAAGAAGGACTTGAGAGAATAGAAAAGTTTATCAATACACTTAGGTAAGGAGAATAAGAAATATGGCAGAGATTAATGTTGACCATATCAATCCTTTTCTGATGGCAGCCAGTACAATTATGCGTGACGCCTGTCAGATGGAAATGAAGATAGGCAGACCATATGTAAAGACTACTGAATTTCAGAGTGATTCAGTTATTATAATGATTGGTGTTACAGGTGAAATGAGAGGTCAGGTATTGATTTCATTCACGACACCTAAGGCATGTCAGGTTGCATCAGGAATGATGATGGGAATGCCTGTGCCGGAGCTTGATGATATGGCTATGAGTGCAATAAGTGAACTTGGTAATATGATAATGGGTAATGCAGCAACAATTCTTTCTACTAAAGGAATCGGAATTGATATTACACCGCCTACGGTATGCCGTGGTGCGATGAAGATATCGCAGTCATATGCCAGAAATGTATGTATACCGATGACATGTAACGATGATCTTATATTAGAATTAGATATTGCAGTAAAAGGTGACTGATAAGGACAGAGGATATGTTGAATATAGTTTTACATGAACCAGAGATGCCGGCTAATACCGGTAATATAGGAAGAACATGTGTGGCAACAGGCGTAAGACTCCATCTTATAGGACCATTAGGATTTCAGATTAATGATAAGATGTTAAAGAGGGCAGGTCTTGATTACTGGGATAAGCTGGATGTAACAGTGTATGATGATTACAATGATTTTCTGACGAAGAATCCCGGTGCAAAGATATATATGGCGACAACCAAGGCACACAAGACATATGCAGAAGTTAATTATGAGGATGACTGTTATATAATGTTTGGAAAGGAAAGTGCAGGAATTCCAGAGGAGATACTTGTAGATAATGAGGATACATGTATCAGAATTCCGATGATAGGTGATATAAGATCGCTTAATCTTTCTAATTCTGTGGCTATTATTTTATATGAGGCACTCCGCCAGCATAATTTTTCGCATATGAACTGTGAGGGACATCTTCACAGACTTAACTGGAAAGAATAGTTATAAGTATAATAAAACACACGGACACAAAATTTCATGTCCGTGTGTTTTTATTTTGCGAGTTCAAGTGTGAATATGAATTCTGTTCCAACTCCGACAGTACTTACAACATCAATGTTCTCGCCGTGTGCCTGGATAACTTCCTTGGTTATTGAAAGACCAAGTCCCGAACCTTTCTTATCACGGCCTCTTGAAGAATCTGACTTGTAGAATCTGTCCCAGATTTTATCAATATCTTCTTTGGCAATTCCGCAGCCGGTATCTTTAATGGATATCTGGGCTTTCTCACCCTTTTCTTTTACGGTAATATAAATATATGAGCTGTCCTTGCTGAACTTAATTGCATTGTCAATAAGATTGTAAATTACCTGTTGTATTCTGCCTTTATCAGCCTTGACATTTTGTATGCTGTTGGCATATGTTATATTGAATTTAATGCCTTTTTTCTTGCATGTTCCTTCAAATGTTTCAACAGTATGGCGGATTATAGAATTAAGGTCAAATACACTTATATCAAGGCGGACAGATTTAGGATCCAGTTCGTTAAGTGTAAGTATGTTGCTGGTCAGCTTAGTAAGACGTTCTGTCTCAAAAAGCATGATACCGATATATTTATCAAGCATTTCAGGAGGAATGGTTCCGTCCTGTATTGCCTCTAAGTAGCCTTTAATTGATGTAAGAGGTGACCTGAAATCATGAGAAATGTTTGATAAGAATTTTTGCTGAAACTTATCAGATTCATTAAGCTGGGAAGCCATATAGTCAAGTGACATTCCAAGTCGTCCTATTTCGTCATTAAGCATTGGCTTGATATGATAAGAAAGATTACCTTTACCATATTCAGTTGTTGCCTTTGTGATTTCCTTGATTGGCTTATGAACCTGAATGAAATACAATCCGAGGAAAGAAGCTGAAAGGAAAAGGGTGATAATAAGTGTAATGTAGTTAGTGTTAAAAGTATCATAAACCCTGTCTATGATTACAGAATCAGGAATATTAATTACAACATAACCTTTTATTTCAAAAGAGTTAGATATTGGAGCAAAAACACTCAGTGTAGGTTCATTTAACAAATTATAAAAATTCCAGAGTATATCATGTTTTCCGTGAAGGTCTCCATAGTCAAAATCTTCAATAGAATACAATATCTTTTCATCATTATTGCTTTTATCTTTAGTGCTGTCGTTAGTATCAAGAATGACATCACCTGACGGAGTTATAAAAATAATACGCGTGTCATTAAGCACAGATACAGAATGAAGTTCAAGTTCTATGGAGCGGAGTCTTGTTTCACTGAAATATTCAAGAGCATATTCATTGGCTATTTCATTGGCCTGAAGATATAATCTGTCTGAATAATAGCTGTATATGCGTTTGTAATCAATTTTATAACATACAGTAGATACAATAATAAATCCTATAATGGATATAGCTATATATAAAAAAATGTGCTTCCCCAGTGTACTTAAGCCCTTCAATATTAAGCCTCCTTATCCTGCCCTTTTTATTTAGTTACGAATTTGTATCCGATGCCCCAGACTGTCTCAATATTCCAGTGTGCATGATCCTTGATTTTTTCACGGATTCGCTTAATATGGACATCCACAGTTCTTGTGTCACCGATGTATTCATATCCCCAGATATTATCAAGAAGCTGTTCTCTTGTGAACACCTGGTTAGGAGCAGAAGCTAAGAAATATAAAAGTTCAAGTTCCTTAGGCGGCATTTCAACATTTTTACCCATATAATTAACAGAATAATTGTCGAGGTTGATAGAGAGGTCAGGGTAATTGACACATTTGGCATTAGAAGAATCAACACCAGCACTCTGAGGTAAATGATATCTTCTAAGTACAGCCTTTACACGGGCAACCATCTCCTTAGTTTCGAAAGGCTTGATAATATAGTCATCTGCACCAAGCTCAAGTCCCAATACTTTGTCAAATGTTTCGCCTTTGGCTGATAACATGATTATAGGAACATTATTATTCTTTCTGACTTCACGACATACCTGATAACCGTCCATGCCCGGAAGCATTAAATCCAGAAGTATAAGATTAGGCTTGAATACGGGAATTTCAGAAAGAGCACTCTCTCCATCATATACAATCTTTGTTTCATAACATTCCTTAGTAAGATAGAGTGAGATAAGTTCTGCAATATTCTCATCATCATCTACAATAAGTATTCGCTGTTTAGATGCCATAATAATTTCCCCCAATAATAATTATTTGAAATCAACAATAGTTACACCAGCATCGCCTTCACCGATTTCACCGAGGCGGAAGCTCTTTATATATGGTACACCGCGAAGATAAGCGGTAACACCGTTTCTTAATGCACCGGTTCCTTTACCATGAACGATACGCACCTGCGGAATCTTGGCAATGTAAGCATCGTCAAGATATTTGTCAAGACGGGCAACAGCCTCGTCCACTGTGCAGCCGAGAAGATTAATCTCAGTTGATATTCCGGCTGACTTGCTCATCTTAATCTTACCGGAACCGCCCGCAGCCTTGGAAGGTGTTTCCTTAGGCTCTTTATATCCTGAAAGAATCTCCAGATTCTTAATGTCAATCTTCGTGCTTAATGCACCTACCTGAACAGTAACCTGTTTCTTGGCAGGATGGATTGCAGAAACAGTACCGATAACATTCATAGTAAGAACGCGTACATGCATGCCGGTCTTAAATTCAGATATATCATGGGCCTTGTGTGCTTTAACTTTGGCAGGCTCTACTTTTAACTTTGCCTGATTCTTGTTCATTTTCTCACGGACAGCAGTACGGTGCTTCTCAAGTTCTGCAACTGTCATTCCGTGCTTGTTCATGGCTTTGATAGTTTCGTCTGCAAAATCCTTGGCATCCCTTAAGATGGCAGCAGCCTGTTCATTGGCTTTGCGGATAATGTTGTCAGTTCTTTCATCAAGCCTCTCATTCTTAGCCTGAAGCTTTTCTTTAAGAGAAGCAATCTCAGCCTTATAGTTTTCAACCTCAGCCTGTTCCTTCTCAAGAGAGATTCTTGCGTGTTCAAGGTCAGATACGATATCTTCAAAATGTACATCTTCTGCATTAAGTCTCTCTGATGCATCGGAGAGAATATAGTCAGGAAGACCAAGCTTTTTAGAGATTGCAAATGCGTTACTCTTTCCCGGAATTCCTATAAGCAGCCTGTAAGTTGGACGGAGTGATTCAACATCAAACTCACAGCTTGCATTTTCAACACCATCAGTAGAAAGTGCGTAAAGCTTGATTTCACTGTAATGAGTTGTTGCCATTGTTGTGACACCACGCATTTTAAGGTCGTTAAGAATTGCGATTGCAAGAGCAGCACCTTCTGTCGGGTCAGTTCCTGCACCAATCTCATCAAAGAGTACAAGACAGTTCTCATCAGCTTCTTTAAGAATCTTAACAGTGTTAGTCATGTGCGATGAAAATGTACTTAAACTCTGTTCAATACTCTGCTCATCACCGATATCAGCGTAAATGTTCTTAAATACGGCAATGTCTGAATGGTCAAGAGCCGGAATGAATAAACCAGATTGGGCCATAAGTGTAAGAAGTCCGACTGTCTTTAAAGAAACTGTCTTACCACCGGTATTAGGGCCTGTGATAATAAGAAGTTTAAAATCTGTTCCGAGATAGATATCAATAGGAACTACAGTGTGTGGTTCAATAAGAGGGTGGCGTCCCTTCTTAATATTGATAATTCCTGATGTATTCATGACCGGGCGGCTTGCATGCATATGTCTTGCAAGCTGAGCCTTTGCAAATATACAGTCGAGTTCAACAAGTATTTCATAATCGCATAGAAGCTCCTCTGTATGTTCCCCTGCTTTCGCACTTAAGTCGGCAAGAATTACTTCAATCTCGGCTGCTTCCTTAAGTTCTAACTCACGGATATCGTTATTAAGCTTTACAACTGCTGCCGGCTCAATAAAGAGTGTAGAACCGGTAGATGACTGGTCGTGTATCATACCTGGAAATGCTGATTTATATTCAGCCTTGACAGGCAGACAGTAGCGTCCCTGTCTTGTAGTGATAACATAATCCTGAAGGTAAGTTCTGTAAGTAGGTGAATTAAGCACCTTGTTAAGTTCAGAATGTATTCTGTCATTAGCAATAGCCTTGCTTCTTCTGATGCTTCTTAAGTTGGCGCTTGCGTCATCACTTATCTCATCTTCGGAGATAATACATTTTTTAATCTGTGAATTAAGTGCATCAACTGTTGCAAGATTTTCAAGCATACCTGATATGGAATCCTCACGATGCTCATAGTAATCCTTAACATGCTTTGCACATGAAAGAATGGCACTTATATTAAGAAGTTCTGATATATTAAGGGAACTTCCGACTTTGAGTCTTGCCACAGAAGCGCGTATATCCTTAGTCTGGCTGAAATCAACAGAACCCTTCTGGAAAATTCTTGAAAGTGCATCATTAGTCTCATCGAGACGTAAATTAATGTCTGTGATATCAGTCATTGGTTTTAAGTTACGAAGTATTTTCTTTGCACCGTCACAGCATGCATATGAAACAAGCTGGTCGGTAATTTTATAAAATTCCAAAGTGGATAAAGATTTCTTATTCACGAAAGACCTCCAAAAACTAAATACAATCTTTTCATACGCTATAAGTTTACAGCATTTAAGGCAAAAAAACTATATTTTGCTTATAAATATTTACATGTAAGTCATAAATTGTTCATAATCGTAATATAAACTATGATATAATTGTATTTATAAGAGACGAAAAATTATATAAGGAGTTCGAAATGGGAACTAAAGAAGAGGATAAGGAAAAGTATGACCTGTATACAGAAAAGGTTGTTCTTCATCCGGCCAAGAAATATAAGTGGCTTATCAGAATAGGAAAAGTTCTGCTTTTTGCAGTGTCAATAATGGCAGCGGCAATAGTGTTTATGGTGTTTCTGTATCCTGTGCTTCAGAAGAAGATAGACGAGAAGAATAAGGATAAAAATGTAGTGTATATCCAGAAAGATAACTATATATTTGCGGAGACCCAAAGTGGAGAATATGTTGATACGCTGACTGAGAATGATTTAAAAGAAAATTATGAAGCAGCTATGACAACACTCCGTACGAAAGTTGAAAGTGTCAAGAAATGTCTGGTTTCGGTAGATATAGAGAAGCCTGTTACAGATGTTCCATCTGTTGAAAACAGCCAGACAGAAGTGGCAGGATTGATTGTAGCTGAATTTAATTCTAATTATCTTATTCTTACAAGTGCTGAACTGTTAAAAACAGCCGGTAATTTTACTGTGAAATTCTCTGACGATGTGCAGACTGATGCTGCAATAATATGCATGGATGATTCAACAGGAATAGGGTTAATAAGTGTAAGTGAAAATAAACTTACAAGCGAACAGAGAGATTCATTATCAATAGCTGTACTTGATAATTCATATATGGTAAATCAGGGAGACCTTGTAATTGCTGCCGGTAAATTATATGAAACAGTCAAGGGTGTCGGATATGGTACAATAGCAGGAATTAAGACGGAGTATGCTAAGGATGCCGGATATGAAATATTTGAGACCAATATTACTGTAGCAGAAGGCGGTTTTGCGATTCTTTTTAATTCAGAAGGAAAGGTAGTAGGAATATCAAAATCATCATCAGAAGCATCTGGTAAGTTTATGGGAATATCAGACCTCAAGGGGCAGCTTGAGACAATGATTAATCATCTGGGAGTTATGTATTGTGGAATTACAGGCCAGAATGTTACAGATGAGCTTACGGCAAAATATAATCTTCCAAATGGTGTATACATTTCTAATATTGATATTGACTCACCAGCTTATTATGCAGGATTACAGGCGGGTGATGTAATCAGTGCAATTAATGGACAAAGTATTTTGACAATTCAGCAGTTTAGTGAGAAACTATATCAGTGCGCTGATGGCGATACTTTATTAGTAACAGTTAAAAGACAGGGAAAAGACGGTTATTCAGATGTATCATTTTCAGTAAGTGTACAGCTAAAACAACTTAATTAACGGAGGCAGAAGGATTTATGCGTTATATAGAGACTCTTAAAGATGGTGAGAGAATTTCAGAAGTATATCTGTGCAAATCAAAATCAATAGCACTCACTAAGACAGGCAAGGAATATGCCAATGTAATGCTTGCAGATAAGACAGGACAGATTGATTCTAAGATATGGGACCTTAATTCAGGCGGAATTGCTGAATTTGATGTTAATGATTATGTTGCAGTAACAGGTCAGGTGACAAGCTATAATGGAGCATTACAGTTTAAGATAGAGAGAGCAAGAATTGCATCAGAGAATGAATATGTTGCAGCAGATTATGTGCCATCTTCAAGATATAATATTGATGATATGTTTGCAGAACTGATGAAGTATGTAAACAGTGTTAAGAGTACATATATGAAGCAGCTGTTATATTCTTTCTTTAAGGATGAAGCATTTGCAAAGAAGTTCAAATGTGTATCAGCAGCCAAGACAGTGCATCACGGCTTTGCAGGCGGATTGTTAGAGCACAGCTTAAGCGTCACAAGATTATGTGACAAGATGAGCAGCAACTATGATTTTCTTAACAGGGACCTGCTTATAACATGTGCAATGCTGCACGATGTCGGCAAGGTTAAGGAATTATCTGAATTTCCTAAGAATGATTACACTGACGAGGGTAATTTCTTAGGACATATCGTTATTGGATACGAGATGGTTATGGAGAAGGTTAAGCAGATAGATGGATTCCCTGATATGCTTGCTATGCAGATTGGACACTGCATACTTTCACATCACGGAGAGCTTGAGTACGGCTCACCTAAGAAGCCATCAATAGCAGAGGCTGTTGCATTATCTATGGCTGATAATATGGACGCTAAGCTTGAGACATTAAGAGAAGCACTTGAAGCCAAGGATACCAATGACTGGCTTGGTTATAACAGATGGCTCGATTCTAATATAAGAAGGACAACTAATGAGTTTTAAGAAAGATGATAAAGTAACATTTGTAATTGAAGATATAGGAACTGGCGGAGAGGGTATCGGCAAGGTTGACGGATATACCCTCTTTGTTAAGGATGCGATAATCGGCGACAAGATTGAGGCAAAGATTATTAAAGCCAAGAAGAATTACGGCTATGCAAGGCTTGAAAAGATTATTGAGGCTTCATCTGACAGAGTGACTCCTGCCTGTCCTGTCGCAAGACAGTGCGGTGGCTGCCAGATTCAGCAGATGAGCTATGAGGCACAGCTAAGATTTAAAGAAAAGCTGGTTGACGATAATCTTAAGCGAATAGGTAAGATAGAAGGCTATGAGTTTTTCCCGGCTATCGGAATGGAAGAGCCTTTCAGATACAGAAATAAAGCACAGTATCCGGTTGGAACTGCCAAAGATGGAAGCATTGTGATGGGCTTCTATGCAGGAAGAACACACTCTATTATCTCATGTACAGACTGTAGGATTGGTGCTGTCGAGAACAAGTATATTCTTGCTGTGATAAAGAGCTGGATGGAACTTAATGGTGTTGCACCATATGATGAGCAGACAGGAAGAGGGCTTGTGCGTCATGTTCTTATACGAACAGGCTTCCACACTGACGAGATAATGGTCTGTCTTGTTATTAACGGCACTAAGTTGTCTGACAAGTTAAAGGAATCGCTTGTAAAGCGTCTTACAGAAGTGTCGCTTGATTCAGATATAAGTACTGACAAATGTATCAAATCAATTATGCTTAATTATAACACGGAGAACACTAATGTCATTCTTGGCAGACAGTGCGAAACTCTGTGGGGGAAAAGTTATATAGAAGATTATATCGGTGATATTAAATATCAGATATCGCCGCTTTCGTTCTTTCAGGTTAATCCAAGACAGACTGAGAAGCTGTACGGAAAAGCCCTTGAATACGCAGGACTTACAGGCAATGAGACTGTATGGGATCTGTACTGTGGAATAGGAACAATATCGTTATTCCTTGCCAAGAATGCAAAAAAGGTATATGGTGTTGAGATTGTTCCGCAGGCCATAGAAGATGCTAAGAACAATGCGGCAATTAACGGTATTGATAATGCTGAATTCTTTGTCGGAAAGGCTGAGGAGGTCGTACCACATTTTTATGAAGAAATGGCGTGGTTGGCAGCAGATACATCTGCAACCGAAGCACAGCGTGAGGAAGCAAGAAAGAGCATTACTCCTGATGTCGTAGTCGTTGACCCGCCAAGAAAGGGCTGTGACGAGTCGCTTCTTGACACTATTGTCAAGATGTCGCCTGAGCGTATTGTGTATGTAAGCTGCGATTCGGCTACACTTGCCCGTGACTTAGGACTCCTTGCGGCTAAGGGCTACAGAACTGTGAAGGTGCAGCCTGTGGACCAGTTCTCGCATACGGTTCACGTAGAGACAGTGGCGCTTCTTTTGAAGGAACATCCGGCAATTGATTAGAGGTAAATATAATAGAGTAAGAGAAGAAGACATTCCAAACCGGTAAAAATGCCAGATTGTGATATGTGAAAGAAGCAGCAAATGAAGGTTGGAGTGTCAGAACTTTAGATAGAAATATCAGCACAAATATCAAATGTAAAGAGGACAGAAAAGAGATGGGATATCATCTTTTTTCTGCCTTTTAATGTTATATTCATTTTGCTGCCTTACGCTTCATTTTTCTGTATGCGATATTCATTATTATTGCAAGTACAACGCCAAGTGAAGCATAAGATATTAAATCTGTATTGGCATATGTCAGGTTAAGACTGGCTGTTCTTCCAAGAAACCTGTTACTTAGTAACATTGCTGCGCGGTTTAAAAGTACATTAAATGCGACATATTCCAGTCCGCCATATATAATAAATAGTGCCGGCAGATAAATTCTGCTTACTGATAATGGTAAAGAGAATAATATTAATAATATAAGTGATAATGCAAGCAATAAAATCATCATTACATAAAATGTTTTTGATGTAACTGTCTGATATATTCCGGCAAGACCAGAAGTGCGATACTGCATTTCATCATATATCCCGGAAGCATAGTTATTAATAGCTTTCTGTGCAGATTCTTTGTCCAGCACAAGTGCAAGTGTAATCATATCTTTCTGTGTGTCTGAGTAGTCCTTTGATTCTGTGATACCATTATATGCAATGGCTGCCAGCGTTGTAAGTTCTTCATCTATATCAATGTTTATTTCATCAAATGTTTTGCCATCACGAAGTCCTTTGGTGAGTGTATCTGTATATTTTCTGGCAATGCTGTCTATGGCAGATGAGTTCTGAATAGCATTTTGTATATCTGAAAGCATGTTATTATATTCTGAAACCTCCATGCCGGCCTGCTCGCTTGATGGCAGAGTATCAATAACAGTGTCCATGTATCTGCCAGAGACAGCAGAAGAAAGTCCGGCGTCTTTTATTATGTCAGATGCATAAAAAGGTGCATTTTTATTAATGTTTAAACCAGACATAGATAGTAAGAATAATATGGTTGCAACAATTAAAAGAGGTTTTCTGCTTTGCTTATAAAGCTTTGCATCATAGCGGATTCTGTAAACCTCATCAGGAGAATCGCCGGTGAAATCTATATTGTTTACAGACAGAAAATCCTTCATTTTCTGTAATTTTTCCCCATCAGCCTTTACACATTTTATTAACATACTGTCTTTTTTCTCAAAGAAAAAAAGGTTTCCGGCAGAAACACATTTTTTTATGTCTGCAGGCGACAGAAAAAGCTTTCCATCTACATATATTCCATCATCGGTAATTGTAGTTTTTCGGTTCTTCTTCGTCTGGGAATTAAAGAATGCTTTAGCTCTTTTTTCTTTAAAATTACTGGTACGGTTAGGATACAGCAGGTTTATATAGCTCTGGCAGTCCTCAAGCGTCCAGTCAGATGTATTATTATTTTCAGTACTCATGTAAGAAACCTCCTTTAATAATTCACAGGGGTAATTATAGTGTGTACAAATGTATTTTACAATATCAGAACAGATTTCGCAGAATATAAAAACAGCCACTGGAAGCTGAAATTTCCAGTGACTGTTCTAAGAGAATAAGACGGGTAACTTCCGGCTCACATCTCGTTTATTTTATTATAGAACATTCACACCAAGGTATAAGGAGTGTAAATGTGAATTATTTCATTATCTTCTGCCGCCGCCGAAGCCGCCGTTGTTCTGCCCATTCATGTCTGATGAGTTACCGCCGTTCTGGTTGTTCATGTCAGGTGCGTTGCCACCATTCTGACCGCCCATGCCGCCCATGTTGCCACCGCCGAAGCCGCCAGTGCTTGAAGCTCCCATTGTTCCTGATTCCTGAGTCCAGTCTGCAACAGAGTCTGAACCACGGTAAAGTGTGTAGCTTGTGCCGTTTGTAAGTGTGTCAGAGCATATCCAGCCGTTACTAAATGAACCATCAACAGTGAAACTTATTACTTCGTTGCCGGAAGCATCTTTAAGTGAATAGCTTCCAGAGCTGAAGGATACTGAACTTAATACATAAGCATTAGCAGAGTTTACAGGTGTTTCGCAGACACCACCGAGGGCAACGCATGTTCCACCAGTTATTGTGACGGTACCATCTACATCAATTGATCCTGATACATTTCCAGATGAACTGCCGCCCTTGACTAATACAAATCCACCAGTCTGGACATAGTTTCCGTTAGAGTCAATACCATCAGTATCACCAGATGCGGTTGTGACGTCTATATATCCGCCTGTTACATTGACAATTGGAGAAGTCTTTCCATCGCCTGTGCAGGCATTGATACCATCATCAGTAGCGTATACATATATCTTGCCGCCATTTAAGTTGATAGTCATGGCTTCAAGTCCTTCATATGAAGTTACCACATTAATATAACCATCATTGACATCAAGCTGTTTGTCAGCGTGCATGCTGTCATCACCTGAAGAAATTGTAATTGAACCACCATTGATAACAATAGTTCCTTTGCCGTCCTCACCAGTTTCAAGTACACCTGAGTCAGAGTTGGCATGGATACCATCATCTGTTGAACTTATGTTAATAGTAAAGCCTGAAATATTTATTTCGCTTTCAGCTTTAATACCCTTAGTTGAGTAAGACTGTCCAGAAGAATTACCGGATTCATTAAAGTCACCAGGCATTCCCGGACGGTCACCGCCAGCCTTATTACCACCGGAACCGCCGTTCATATCAGGGGCGTTACCGTTACTCATGTCGGGAGCATTACCACCGTTCATATCAGGAGCGCTGCCACTGTTCATGTCAGGAGGAGTGCTGCCACCCATGTTGCCGCCTGGTGCATTGCTGATAGTGTCAGAGGCTGCCACATAAGAAACAGTATTGGCAGAAGCAGTCTTGTTAGCAGAACTGTCACGACCAGTAGATGTGCCTGAAGAACTGCCAGATGTTGTAACTTCTTCGCTATATTCAGAATAAGTGTCAGTATAAATGTTTAAATTACCATCACCTGATATATCCACTCCGTAAGCTGCGTCTATACCGTCACAGGCTGCATAAACATCAATGTTTCCACCAGTGATGGTAACGATTCCCTTCTGGTTGCCTTTGTTAGAAAGGCTGCTGTTAGAAGTCTTGATGCCATCTCCTTTAGCAGAGATTGCAATTATATTTCCAGATTCAATATCAACGGCATCGTTGCCTTTGATTGCGTTGTTTACAGCAGTAACTTTAACAATCACATTTTTAATAGAAAGGTCATCCTTGCTCTGGATACCATTATTGCAATTAGCTGTTACAACTAGGGCTCCTTTGCCGACAAGCTTTAAATCACATGTTGCATAGATTGCTGCGTTACCGGCGTCGTCAGAAGAATCGTCAGTTGCTTCAGCACGTTTGTCAATTACCTCGTTAAATGTGTTCTCCTCTGATTTAATCTTGACTTCGGAAGCATTTTTAACATATATAGGTGAACCGCTTGAGCAGGTGATAGATGTTCCGTTCAATACAATAGTAACTTCGTCCTCATCACCTGCGTCAACGATAAGCTGTCCGTCTGATAAAAGTCCTGATACTGTATATTCGCCAGCCTTTGTGATTGTATAAACAGAACCTGACTGTGTAACTCCATCTGATGTATCAGATGTCACAGTGAAATCACCAGTAATGGCGACCCTGTAATTCTCAGCATCATCTGCGTGTGTTACATCGGTATCGTCTTTAGTAATGCCTGAAGTGATGGTTGTCTGGCTGCCTGATGCAGTAGTAGTTGTTGTAGTCGAATTTTTGGCACAGCCGGCAGTCATAAGACACATTGTGAGAATAACTGCAGCTATGCAATTCCTTTTAATTTTATTTAATTTAATCATAGTCATCTCTCCATTTTTTTAGTGTTTGTTTATTGATTGTTTATAGTTTATTGGAGAAATTTGACTAAAATATGGTATGAGTGCGAACATTTTGTGTCCTGATTAATCATGTGGAATATCGTTAAATCTGCCGTCAAGCTCTTCGGTTTTTACCACATTTATAAATGCGTGCTTGTCAATTGAGCGAATCAATGTGATAAGTTCACGTTTCGCTTCGGAGTTGATTACTGAGTATATGAGCGTGCGCTCCTTTTCCTCGTAACAGCCGATTCCCTTGAAAAGCGTGGCGTCGTGGTTGGTTGTATTCTTGATGGCGTGATAGATTTCTTCGGATTTGTCGGAGATGATGAATAATGTCATCTTCTGGTAGCGTTTGTACATGAACTGGATTACCTGAGTGCTGCAGAACTGGTATATTATTGAGTAGAGCGCGATTGACCAGCCAAACAGTCCGCCTGCGATTAGCAGAATCACAACATTTCCAAGAAGAATATAGTTCCATGCGTCTATTCCTTTAACATGAGAAAAATAAATGCTTATGAAATCAGTTCCGCCTGTGGTAGTGCCGACATTGAGGCACAGGCTTATTGCAAATCCGTTGATAATTCCGCCAAATACGCTTATAAGCAGTATATCTTCTGTAAAAATGTATGGAGGAAGAACATCAACAAGCACACTGGAAAGTATAATTACCACGATTGAGTAGATGGTGAATTTCTTGCCAATGTAGCGGTATGCAATGTAGGCAGGGAAAATGTTCAGTGCTACATTGAATATTGTAAATGGGATGCTGATATGAAAAAAACGCAGTCCGATTGCCTGAAATAACAGGGAGACTCCTGAAAAGCCTCCTGGCAGCAGGTCTGCGACTTTGGCAAAGCATCTTAAATTCCATGCGTACAGCACGGAAGCAATTATAACTATAATGAATCTGAATACCTGATAAAACTTAGGATATTTAACTTCTAAAGATTTAAACATATATAAGCCTCCATATTCTGTGTTAAATATAATAAGCAATTAATAATTATTTGTGTGAGTTGTCGTAGGCAGCCTGAATATCGGGGGGGAGCTTGTCTGGAAGCATTGAATGTATTCCGTCCTCGTTGCCGTCCTTGATAGCCTGCTCGTAATAGAAACATTTGAAAGTAAGCATATCAAGAGTTTCCTGCATCTTCTCCATCTCTTTCTCGACAGCAGCCTTCTGCCTTTCAAATAGCTGTTTTCTGAGTTCATAAGTCTTGCAGCCTTCCTGACACCATTCCATAAACTGCTTGATGTCGCGGATTTCAAGACCAGATTTTTTGAGACATTCAATAAGCTTAAGAGCAGCAATTTCTGTGTCAGAGAACTGTCTTATTCCTGAAGCACGCTGAATTGCCGGAAATAATCCTTCTTTATCATAATATCTTAATGTTGAAACGGGAAGATTAAACATTTCTGAAACCTGTCCTATTGTGTACATAACACACCTGCTTTCCGTAAGCCATGCTTACATGATATTAGTTTTTTACAAATGTGATAATAAAATTCACAAAATGTTCACTATTATTGGGTTGACCTAAAGTTAGGTTTAACCCTTATGCTTAAATAGTAGCACAGAGAGACTTAAAATACAATTTAAAGTTGATTTAAAGTTAGTCAGGTATTATTCAGCTTAAATATGAATATGGTGAAATGATGTTGGACAGAAGGCAGGTATTTTATGGAGGATAAATGTATGGAATGGAGACAGGAAAAAGACATGCCGGTATTTATGTATATTTTTCTTAATAAAATAGAGGATACCGAAGAAGTGAGATGGACAGAGAAAGAGAAAAATGAGGGGTATAAGACATATAAAAAGTTGTTAGAACTTACAGAAGATGATTCATCCGATGTAATAAAAAAATGTCTCAGGATAATCAAAGAAACAAGACATATTGTAGAATATGAGCTGTGGAACAAGATTGTATATTTTATGACTGATTATATTAATGGCGAGACTGTGTGGGGCTAAGTGAAAAGTTGTCTGATAATTTTGTAATATTTGAAAAGAAAAAGAATATACTTGTAATGTCTGATGGCGTGTGATACAATGTCATTGGATACAAGTAGTGCATTCAAGCAATCTACGAAAACCCCACGAGTTCGGGCTCGTGGGGTTTTCTATTCCGTTCTGGCAGGGTGGCTTAGTCCCCAGGCTGGCTACCGTCTGTTATCTCTGTCCAGCCATTTGCAGATATATACAAACAATACGAATGATAACTATTGCTATGATTTATGATTTTATAACCAACATGTATTTTACAGGAATGACACTTGGGGTTATGATACATTTATCAAGGGCAAAGGAGCCGGAAGTCTTTAGGGGATTCTGGCTCTTTTTTTGCATTAGCAAGTATTTGAAGGAGGAAATATATATGGAATACGAGATTTCTAATCGTTTATCAGGTGTACATGGTTCGATGATACGAGAACTTTTTAAGTTAGGAGCAAGCAAGGATATTATATCTTTTGGTGGTGGCAATCCATCAGCAGAGACATTTCCATGCAAGGAGATAGAAGAGATAGCAGCAAAGGGACTCAGCGAGAATCCTGTTTCTTTATTACAGTATGGACTGAGTGAAGGTTATACACCTCTGCGTGATACCATGAAGAAATATCTTGAGAAGAAGGAAGGCTTTGATTTTGAGAATAATGAGCTTTTCATAGTGTCAGGTGGACAGCAGTGTGCGGACCTTACAACTAAGGCACTTGTTAATGAAGGAGACGTTGTGCTTACTGAAGAGCCTGCATTTGTAGGCTGCCTTAATACATTCCGTTCTTACGGTGCGAAGCTTGTAGGAATCCCAATGGAGCAGGATGGAATGAATATAAATGCGCTTGAGGAGGCTTTAAAGGCTAATCCTGATGCAAAGCTTTTATACACAATTCCATCTTTCCAGAATCCTACAGGAATCACAACTTCTCTTGAGAAGAGAAAAAAAGTGTATGAGCTTTGCTGCAAATATGATATCGCAATATTAGAGGACAATCCTTACGGTGAATTAAGATTTGCAGGTGAAAATGTGCCAACTATCAAATCAATGGATACAGAGGGCAGGGTTATATATGCAGGAAGCTTCTCAAAGGTAATGGCACCTGCATTCCGTCTTGGTTTTCTTGTATTTAACAAGTCGCTCACAGGACCACTTACAGTTGCAAAGCAGTGCACAGATGTACATTCAACTGTCCTTTTCCAGTACATTTGTAATGAATATATTAATAACTATGATTTCGACAAGCATCTTGAGGATTCAAGAAAGGTGTATGAGCATAAATGTAATCTCATGATGGAGTGCATGAAGAAGGAATTTCATCCTTCAGTAACCTTCAGTCACCCTGAGGGCGGACTTTTCGTAATGGCATTCCTGCCTGCGGGAATGGATTCTGCACCATTTGTAAGGGAGGCTATTAACAGAGGTGTTCTCTCAGTTCCGGGAGCAGCGTTCTTAGCAGATGAGAACCAGAAATCTAATGGATTCAGACTTAATTATTCGACACCTTCTGATGAGCAGATTGTTAAGGGAATCGAGATTCTTGGAAAACTTACATACGAGTGGATTAAGTAGGAGGAGTGAAAAGTTATGAAGATAGCAGCATTCAGCGTTCGTCCAGATGAAAAACAGTATTTTGATACATTTGCAAATGTATACAAGGTGGAATTACAGATTAATAGAAGCGGATTTACAGCAGATGATATAGAAAGTGTCAAAGGCTGTGAGGCTATGTCGGTGTGCGATGGCATGTGTGACTTGTCAGCACCTGTTCTTGAAAAGCTTGCAGCAGAAGGTGTAAAGTACATCGGCTTCAGGACAATCGGATATAACAGCGTTGACCTTGAGGCAGCAAAGCGCCTTGGAATCCGTGTTGCACACAGCGGATATTCGCCATATTCAGTTGCCAATTATACAGTAATGCTTATGCTTATGTGTATTCGCAAGGCTTTGTATGTAATGATGCGTTCACATACAGCAGATTATTCACTTGGCCCTATATGTGGACGAGAAATGCAGAATATGACAGTAGGTATTATAGGAACAGGAAGAATTGGAAAGGCAGTAATTAAGAATCTTTCAGGATTTGGCTGTAAGATTATTGCGTATGACCCATACCCTGCAAAAGACCTTGAAAATGTTGAATATGTAACTCTTGATGAATTGTATGCCAAGTCAGATATTATCTCGCTTCATACTTTTTTAAGTGATGAGACATATCATATGATTAATAAGGATTCAATTGCAAAGATGAAGGATGGCGTTATCCTTATAAATGCGGCAAGAGGCGCGCTTGTTAATACAAAGGATCTGATTGAGGCTGTTGAGAGTGGCAAGATTGGTTCAGTTGGAACTGATTGCTGCGAGGGTGAAGACGAATTTATCCGTACAGACCGTAAGTATGATGACCTTGTTGTTAATCACGATTACATCATACTTAAGTCTTTCCAGAATACTATAGTCACACCTCACGTTGCATTTTTCACAGATCAGGCTGTGTCTGACATGGTTGAGTCTTCAGTTAAGAGTGTTGTGCAGTTTGCAGCCGGTGAAGACACACCATTAGAGGTGCATTAATTATTCAATTTTTTAAAATATTCTTCAAGCTGGTGCTCGAAGATTCGCTGATTTTCTGAGCAGAATGAGCCAAGCGGCTGATAATAAATGCTTCTGAAATGTGGACAGTCATCTATATGCAGCAGGCTTATGTTTTCAGGAAGGCTGCTGCTTGTCCATGTTACAGAGGCAACAAATGATACTCCAAGACCGAGACTTATGAGCTTGCCCTGTAATATGTAATCATTGCATGAGTAGGCTATCTGAGGAGTTTTCTTACATTTACTGAATATTGAATTGAACACTCCGGCGTAAGATGGAGTATCTGCGAGGTCAATGAATTTTTCGTCCATCATCTGTTCTACTGATATGTGTCCTGTATGGGCAAGTGGATGTGATGATGAAACGGCAAGGCAGATTTCTTCTGTCATAAGAAGATGTGCATTGTCTGGAATATCATAAGCTGATGAGACAGAGTCAATCAGCAGGTCACACCCTTTTGGTTCAGAAGATATTGAAAAGCTGACATGAGGGTGCTCATGGATAAAATCTTTAAGTACATTGCTGACAAGAACTGCACTTGAGCGGAGACAGAGCCTTATTTCGCCTGCATCGCCAAGACTTTCACTGACAGCACGCGCAGCATCTTCTGAAAGAGCCAGTATTCTGTCTGCATATTCAAGCAGAATTTCTCCCTGACGGGTACATTCAAGACCTTTTTTATTACGGATAAAAAGCTGTGCGCCAAATTCTTCTTCAAGCTTATGGATTGTCTTGCTTAATGCCGGCTGTGCTATGCACAGTTCGCTGGCAGCACGGGTCATATTCTTGTGTCTGGCGGCAGCCTGAAACTGCCTGAGCTGATATAATTCCATGTTCGCACCTCTCTTGTATGTAGTATTTTATAAAAATTACAATTAACATAATATAGAAATCAGGATATTTACGATTATGATAACACAAATATTATTAACGCAGACATTTATAATGTTTATTCTTATGATTCTGGGACTGATTCTGTCTAAAACAGGTCTGCTTACAGAACATGGCAGTAAGGATATGGCCAATATTCTGCTGTATGCGGTTATTCCGTGTGTAATTATAAGAAGCTATATAACAGATTTCACGATGGAGAAGCTGTATGGACTTCTTATGTCGGCGGTACTGGCTGTAGCTGCATTTGCAGTGGCGATAGCTGTATCATATATAATATACGGCATGCGAAAGCCGATAGACAACTTTGGAACTGCATTCTGTAACGCAGGATTTATCGGGATTCCACTTGTAACTGCGGTATTTGGAAATGAAGCGGCATTCTATGTTGCATCATTTGCAAGTATTCTTAATCTGTTGCAGTGGACATACGGAATTGTGATAATAACCCGCCGCAAGGATATGATAAATATAAAAAAGGTATTCGTCAATCCTGTGACAATATCACTTGTTATAGGACTGTTTCTTTTTATTACGGGAATTAAACTGCCAGGTGTAATAAACAGCACGATGGCTGGAGTTGCGGCACTTAATACACCTGCAGCCATGATAGTACTGGGATATTATCTGTCATGTGTCAGGATCCGTGACTTACTGCTTAATCCGTCCCTGTATCTGGCATCGTTTGTCAGGCTTATAATAATTCCGCTGCTTACACTGCTTGTGCTTTATATTATACCGGCGGGACACGGTCAGATTGGAATGATTACACTGATTGCTGCGGCAACACCGGTTGGAACGAGTACGGCAATATTTGCACAGAAATTCGGGCAGGATTATGAGCGGGCAGTATGTATGGTCTGCCTGTCAACGCTGTTTTCAATTATTACAATGCCAGTTGTGATGTATCTGGCACAGATGATGATTATGTAGCGTTTTATATTAATTAAAATTGCCTGACTGGAATAATTAAATAGAAAAAGAATATACTTGTAATGTCCGATGGCGTGTGATACAATGCTATTGGAAGACAAAACATGTTCATATAATGAACGAAAACCCCACGAGCTGCTTTCTCGTGGGGTTTTCTATGCCGTTGTGGAAGGGTGGCTTAGGCCCCAGGCTGGCTACCTGTGATTATCCCTATCCAGCCATTTGCAGATATAGTATGAAACTATTTCAGCCATAATAGTGATAATTAGGGACAAAAACATGTCCATATAATGCACCTCCTCTCTCTACCAGGTATAGGAGGGGTAGCACTGAAAATTATATCATAACAATATATATTAAACAAGTATACAAATAATATAATAGATAATTATTATTTCTGGTTATGGTTTTATAACCAACATGTATTTTACAGGAATAACACAATGGTATATTATACAGTCATCAAAGGCAAAGGAGCCATGACCCGGAAGGGGTAATGGTTTCTTTGCCTTTTTTGCGTATAAGATATCTTTGCAGGAAAATGTATAGCGAATACGGCTATTCATAATATGAGGAAGAAAGGAACTAAAGCTATGGGAAATAACGGAATTGAATTGGAAAGAGATGGCTTTAAGAGCCGTACAGGTTTTATTCTTGCCTGTATCGGTTCGGCAGTAGGAATGGGAAATATATGGCGTTTTCCATATATGGTATCTGCATGGGGTGGTATGACATTTTTAATACCTTATGTAATATTTGTAATACTGATAGGTTCAACAGGTGTTATCGAGGAGATGGCACTTGGCCGCGCTACTAAGGGTGGACCTATTAAAGCATTTGGTGAATGTATGCAGATGCGTACAGGAAAGAGAAAAGCAGGTGAGGCAATTGGTTTTATTCCTGTGATTGGCTCACTGGCTCTGGCAATGGGTTATACTGTAGTTGTTGGCTGGATATTCAAATATACTTATCTTGCATTTTCTGGAAAGCTTTCAGCAATGGGAAATGATATGTCAGCTATTGGTGGTATGTTTGGAAGTGCAGCAAGTGCATTTGGCAATAATATGTGGCTTATAATCGCGATGGTTGTAACTGCTGTTATTATGGCACTTGGTATTGCAGGCGGAATTGAGAAAGCAAACAAGGTCATGATGCCTTTGCTTTTCATCATGTTTGTAGGTCTTGGAATATACATTTTCACACTTCCAGGTTCAAGTGCAGGTTATAAATACATTTTTACACTTAACCCTAAGGGACTTCTTGATATAAAGCTCTGGATATATGCATTTGGTCAGGCGTTCTTCTCACTGTCTATCGCAGGTAACGGAACTGTTATCTATGGTTCATATCTTAGTGATAAGGAAAATGTTGTTTCTTCTGCAAGAAATGTTGCAGTATTTGATACTATTGCTGCTTTATTAGCTGCATTTGTTATTATTCCTGGTATGGCAGCAGGCGGTGCCGAGTTATCTTCAGGTGGTCCCGGACTGATGTTTATCTATCTTGTAAATGTATTTAATGGTATGCCGGGTGGCAAGATTGTAGGAATTGTATTCTATGTATGTGTTCTGTTTGCCGGCATGAGCTCACTTGTTAATCTGTATGAAGCTCCGGTTGCAACTATTCAGGAGAAGCTTAAGCTTAACCGTGTTGCATCTGTTGGAATTATCGCAGTGGCTGGCTGTGTTGTGTCACTTGTAATACAGGGTATTGTATCAGGCTGGATGGACGCAGTATCTATCTACATCTGCCCACTTGGCGCAATGCTCGCAGCAATTATGTTCTTCTGGGTTGCAGGAAAGAAGTTTGCTGTTGATGCTGTTAATGCAGGTGCAGATAAGCCTGTTGGAAAGTGGTTTGTACCACTTGGCAAATATGTTCTTGTTCCACTTGCACTTGTTGCACTTATCGCAGGTGCTTTACTTGGTGGAATTGGCTGATGGAGGATTGGACTGGTTGATTGAGACTGGCGGATTGCTTTGCAATCCGCCTTTTTTGCGTGGTGGAGTGAGAAAGAGCTGCGGATTGGACGCTGAAGTGGTAGGAGACCAGTAAATTTTCAATTACTCCAGATAACCAGTTTTTTCTTTTAAGGCCTTATACTGTTTGCTATTTGTATTGATATCATTATAGGTATTACCCAAACCGTTAATATGCATTGACATATGATTTTATAGAATGTGCGCATAATCATAAAAAATAGGGTTATAATACTTGTGTATAATCAAAAAATAAATTACAATGTGCGTATAATCATAAAAATTAGAACTAACATATATGCGCATAATCTGGAGGAACCATGATATTAAAAAGAAAAATATATAAAAAAATACTGGAATGGAAAAATGAATGTCAGGGGAAAAAAGCTTTACTGATAGAAGGCGCCAGACGTATTGGAAAGTCTACCATCTGCGAAGAATTTGGAAAAAACGAATACGAAAGTTATCTTCTGATTGACTTTGCTAAAAAAGATAAGGAAGTCGAAATGTATTTTGAGCGATATCTGAATGATCTGGATACATTTTTTATGCTGTTACAGACACATTTTGGAACAAAACTGACAGAGAGAAACTCTCTTATTATTTTTGATGAGGTACAGATGTTTCCACAGGCAAGAGCTGCGATAAAATATTTGGTTGCAGATGGAAGATATGATTATATCGAAACTGGCTCATTGATATCTATCAGAGAAAATGTAAAGAATATTGTCATACCGTCAGAAGAAAGAAATATCAATATGTATCCATTGGATTTCGAAGAATTTGCAATAGCATTAGAAGAAGATTTGCTGGTTGAATATATAAAAAAATGCTTTGAAAAAAGGGAACCTTTGGAAAGAAGTATGCATAATCAGGCAATGCTTTTGTTTCATCAGTATATGCTTGTTGGTGGGATGCCTATGCCTGTAGTGGCATTTATTGAAAGTAAAAAAGATTTTACAGAAGCGGATAAAGAAAAAAGGGATATTCTTAAATTGTATCGGGAAGATATTATGAAGATAGATATGAGATATAGAAGCAAAGTTCTTGCAATCTATGACCAGATTCCGGGATTTCTTTCACAGCATGAAAAAAGAGTTGTATTCAAAAAGCTACAAGATGGTAGTTATGCAGACCAGTATGAAGAAACTTTTTTCTGGCTGTCGGATTCTATGATATCCAATGAGTGCTTTTTGTGTAATGATCCGAATGTTGGCTTATCATTGAATGAGACAAGAAGCTATGTAAAGTGTTATATGGGTGATACCGGACTTTTGGTAAGCCATGCATTTGATGAGAATGAATTACTTGAAGATGAAGTATATAAACAGATATTGGCAGGCAAATTACAGATTAATGAAGGAATGCTTTATGAAAATGCAATAGCTCAGATGCTGGTGGCGAATGGACATAAGTTATATTTTTATACACACTATAATGAAAATAAGCACCGAAATGATATGGAAATTGATTTTATCATTTCAAATAACAGCAGATTAAAATATAAGATGTTTCCGATTGAAGTAAAGTCTGGAAAGCAATATAAAACAACCTCATTAAATAATTTCAGAGAAAAATACAAGGAGCGCATAGGGGAAAGTTATATTATTCATCCAAGAAATTTAATTGTAAAAGATGGAATTATATGCATTCCCCCATATATGACGATGAATATATAAAAATCTGACATACACACTTGACAATATGCCTCTGAGCGTGGTGTCGGTGAAGGAGTGCGTACCTGTGGTGTGCCGAGGGAGCAGCTTTTAAAATAATTGTTATAATGATATTATAAAGAAATACCAAAAACAAAGGAGAGATGTATGTACCACAAGAAATTAGAATCAGATATCAGATGTCCATTGGAATATGGACTTGAAGTGTTTGGTGGCAAATGGAAGTCAAGAATTATATGTGTTCTTGCTGAGAAGAAGACATTAAGATATAGCGAGTTAAGAACAGAGATGGTTAATATTACAGATGCAGTGTTGTCTACAACATTGAAGGCATTGATTGCTGACGATATTGTATCAAGAAAATCATATGACGAGATTCCGCCAAGAGTTGAATATTCACTTACGGAAAAGGGCTTGTCTGTAATGCCGATATTGCAAAGTATATGCGACTGGTCATGCGCATTTTACAAGAAAGATAATAATAAAGAAACGAGCCAGTGCATGAAGTGCGACCATAAGTAATGGATGAAGGGAAGGTTATTGTGTGAAAAAAATAACCTTCCTTTTCAAATTAACATATATTGTGTAAAATGTTACATAGAACTACCTAGCGGTATACTGGCGAGCAGTAATACGACATACGCAATATGCAGAAATGGAGCGGGAATTGAGCAGATTAACAATTATTACTAAGGATAAGGCTCAGGTTACAATGGAGTCTTTATATCAGGATTTAGAGAGAAGAATAGTAGCAAGTCCACCGGGATTGTGTACTATTGACCTTACGAGGTCATTTATAAAAATGTGTCTTGCACAGTCATGTGGCAAATGTGTCCCATGCCGTGTGGGACTTAGACAGCTTGCGAGACTTTTTGATGATGTGCTTGATGGTAATGCAACAGAGGAAACTCTTGATGTTATCAGGCTTACAGCAGAAGGAATCTATTATTCTGCTGACTGTGCAATCGGATATGAGGCAGCCAAGCTTGTATTAAAATGTATTGATGGCTGCGAGGATGATTTCAGGTCACATATTGAGAGAGGATTTTGTTCATGTAACAGTAACCAGCCGGTTGCATGTGTGAAGTCATGTCCGGCAGGAGTAGATATACCGGGATACATAGCACTTGTGCATGAAGGCAGATATGCAGACGCGGTTCGTCTTATAAGAAGAGACAATCCAATGCCTACAACATGCGCATACATTTGTGAGCATCCATGTGAAAACAGATGTAAGAGAACACTTATTGACGCGCCGGTCAACATCAGGGGACTTAAGAAAATGGCAGTTGATAATGCCGGTGATGTTCCGGTTCCGGCATGTAATGAGCCAACAGGTAAGAAGGTTGCAATAATCGGTGGTGGTCCGGGAGGACTCAGTGCCGCATATTATCTGGCTCTTATGGGACATAAGGTTACTATATTTGAGCAGAGAAAGCAGCTTGGTGGAATGTTAAGATATGGAATTCCTAACTACAGACTTCCTAGAAAAAAGCTTGATGCGGAGATTAACGCTATATTGTCTACAGGAATAGAAGTTAAGAAAAATATAAGCGTAGGAACAGACATTACGCTTGAGGATATTAATAAAGAATATAATGCAGTATACATTTCTATCGGAGCACATGCAGACAAGAAGATTGGAATTGATGGTGAGGATGCTACAACAGGCGTAACATCAGCAGTAGAAATGCTTCGTGCAATTGGTGATGATGAAATGCCTGACTATACCGGCAAGCGAGTGGTTGTTATTGGCGGTGGAAATGTAGCAATGGATGTTGCCCGTTCTTCTGTAAGATTAGGTGCTGAGAAAGTAAGCATTGTATATAGAAGAAGAAAAGCCGACATGACGGCACTTCCGGAAGAGGTTGAAGGTGCAGAGGCAGAGGGCTGTGATGTTCTTGAGCTTATGTCACCGGTTAGAATAGAGAAAGATGAAAATGACGCAGCAGTTGGTTTATGGGTTCAGCCACAGATGATAAGCAGGATAAAAGGCGGCAGACCATCACCTAAGACTGCAGCTAAGGACGAGGTTCTTATTCCTTGCGACCTTATTGTAGTTGCCATCGGACAGGGTATCGAAACAAGATATTTTGAGGAGCATGGCGTTACAGTCAAGAGAGGAACAATTGAGGCACTTGATACAAGTGAGATTAAAGAACGTAAAGGAATATTTGCAGGAGGAGACTGCGTAACAGGACCTGCAACAGTAATCAGGGCTATAGCAGCCGGAAAGGTTGCGGCAGCCAACATTGATGAATATCTTGGCTACCATCATGAGATAACTTCAGATGTAGAGATACCTTATGCCGGATACGAGGACAAGGTACCTTGCGGACGAGTTGAGGTTGCACTGCGTGATGCCGCAGACAGAAAGAAAGACTTTGAACCTATTGAGTATGGATTTTCATGCGAGGAAGCATGTCAGGAATCTGGACGCTGCTTAAGATGTGATCATTTTGGATTTGGTTCATTCAGAGGAGGCAGAGAGAAACAATGGTAAATTTAACAATTAACGGTAAAGCTGTATCAGTAAAAGAAGGAACTACCATTCTTGAAGCTGCCAAAACAATAGGAGAGACAATACCTACACTCTGCTATCTCAAAGAAGTCAACGCAATTGGTGCATGTCGTGTATGTGTTGTTGAAGTAGAAGGTACTGACAGATGTGTTACAGCATGTAATAACTTCGTAGAAGAAGGCATGGTTGTCTACACTAATTCAAGAAAAGTGCGTACAACCAGAAAGACTAATGTAAAGCTTATACTTTCACAGCATGATTACAAATGTGGTACATGTATAAGAAGTGGTAACTGTGCATTACAGTCAATTGCAAATGAACTTAATATATCAGAGATGCCATATGATTCAATCTTAGAAAAAGATAATTGGGATAAAACATTTCCACTTATCAGAGATGCCCAGAAATGTATCAAATGTATGCGTTGTGTGCAAGTGTGTGATAATATTCAGGGAATGCACATATGGGATGTTGTAAATACAGGTTCGCGTACAACTGTAAATGTGCGTGCAAACAAGAACATTGCGGAGACTGCATGTACACTTTGTGGTCAGTGTGTAAGCAACTGCCCTGTAGGTGCACTTACAGAAAGAGACGATGTCGGAATCGTGCTTGATGCAATTGAAAATGAGGATATCATTACAGTAGTACAGGTTGCACCTGCAGTAAGAACAGCATGGGGCGAAGATTTTGGTATGTCTAAGGAATATGCGACAGCACAAAGACTTGTTGCAGGACTTAGAAGAATAGGATTTGATTATATATTTGACACAACATTTGCAGCAGACATGACAATTATGGAGGAGGGAAGCGAGTTTCTTGAAAGGCTTCCAGAAATCAAGGAGTCAGGACTTCCAATGTTCACATCATGCTGTCCAGGATGGGTGAAATTCGTAAAGAGCGAGTTCCCTGAGATGGCAGGCAGACTTTCAACAGCAAAGTCACCACAGCAGATGTTTGGTGCAATAACAAAGTCGTATTATGCAGAAAAGCTTGGGGTTGACCCGGAGAAGATATTCTGTGTGTCAATCATGCCTTGTCTTGCAAAAAAGGACGAGTGTACATGGGACGGAGGCAAAGATGTTGACGCAGTTCTTACAACAAGAGAAGTTGAAAGAATGTTCAAAGCATTTTTCATAAAGCCAGAAGAACTTGATGAGGACGAGTTTGATAATCCTTTAGGTGAAGGAACAGGTGCTGGTGTCATATTCGGTGCAACAGGCGGTGTTATGGAGGCGGCACTCAGAAGTGCTTACTATCTTGTGACAGGAAATAATCCTGATGCGGATGCGTTCCAGTCAGTGAGAGGTCTTGAGGGCTGGAAGGAAGCTTCATTTAACCTTAATGGGACAACTGTAAATGTAGCTGTTGCCAGCGGACTTGGCAACACAAGACGTTTGGTTAATGCTATTAAGAAGGGCGAGGTTCACTATGATTTCGTTGAAATCATGTCCTGTCCTGGCGGCTGTATCAACGGCGGAGGACAGCCTTACAAGGAAGACGCTGTGATGGTTGAGGAGCGCCGTCATGTGCTGTACGGACTTGATAAGCGCGATAATCTTAGATTCTCACATGAGAATCCATCGGTTAAGCAGTGCTATGAGGAGTATTTTGAGAAACCGTTGTCACATAGGGCTCATGAGATATTGCATGTGAAATAGAATCATTTTTCGATAAGGTATGTGTAGACCGGTCTGCGGCTGGGGCAGTGCAGGGTGTACACCTTCGGACTGTCTTCGCTTAGCAGTAGTAAATGCCGCCATCTGCAGAGTTTTTTACAGGGTGCGAAAGCAAACGCGCTTCGCTTGAACGAGCTTTCGCACCCTGAACTTTTGCAGATGGCGGCATTAACTTTTGCACAGCTTGCCAGACTCAGGCGTACACCCTGCACTGCACCAGCCGCAGCGGCTATATATGCCGGATTGGAAATATGATTTTATTTAAGAGTGTGTTCGGGGAAGATGTGGCAGACGGACGCACATGGTCGTTGCACTCCAGGTGCTGGGCTTGCTGTGATGTGTTTATTTGGTTTAGGAGGCTTTTTATGAAGTTAAATGAATTGTCACCTAGTGAGGTGTTTTCTTATTTTGAAAAAATATGCTCTATTCCGCATGGTTCTGGGAATATAGGGATGATTGCGGATTATTGTCTGGAGTTTGCTAAGTTGCATGGGCTTAAGGCAAGGAAGGATGCGGCTGATAATGTTGTTATATTTAAGGCTGGTTCTTCTGGATATGAGGATTGTGAGCCTGTGATTTTGCAGGGGCATCTTGATATGGTGTGTGAGAAAGAGCCGGACTGCGATATTAACATGAGTGTACAGAGCATTAAGGCCTGCACCGATGGTAAGATGGTATGGGCTGACGGCACAACTCTTGGCGCTGATGATGGAATTGCTGTTGCATTTATACTGGCAGTGCTTGCTTCGGATACAATTGCGCATCCTCCTATACAGGCAGTGCTTACGAGTGATGAGGAGATTGGAATGCTTGGCGCAAGAGACCTTGATACTTCTGACCTTACAGCAAAGAGGCTTATCAATATTGATTCTGAAAGTGAGGGAATATTGTATGTAAGCTGTGCTGGTGGTGTGAGGGCTGAGTGCGATATTCCGGTTGAGTATGAGGATGCTGCGGGCTGGGTGGCAGATGGTGCAAGTGATGTGCAGAATGGTCAGGTCTGCTTCGAAGTTAAGATAAGCGGGCTTGCAGGCGGTCATTCTGGCACTGAGATTCACAAACAGCACACTAATGCTATAAGATTGCTTGCTTCATTACTTTCACATGCCAGCGGGGCAGCAGATTTCCGTCTTGTGTCGTTTTCAGGTGGCGGCAAGGAAAATGCAATTCCAAAAGAAGCAAAGGCAGTTGTAAGTGTCAGAAGCTGCGATGCCACAACATTTGAACAAAGCATCAAAGAGAGTGAGGATGTGTGGATGCAGGAAATCAGAGCGACAGAGCCATATGCTAAGATTGAGGTTGAAAAGACAGACGCTGCAGCAGACAAAGTTCTTGATTTCCATAGCACTGTAAATGTAATATATGCCCTCTGGTTAAGTCCTGATGGTGTGTACAAAATGAGTCAGGAGATTAAGGGCATGGTGCAGACTTCGCTCAATCTTGGAACTGCGTACCTTGACGCAGACAAGCTTGTGTACAAATATCTTATAAGAAGCAATACAGCGGCTGGAAAGAAATTATTGCTAGAGAGAGTTACCATATTTGTAAAACATTTGTCAGGAAAAGTAGTCACAATGTCGGACTATCCTGCGTGGGAATACAAGAGTGATTCGCAGTTAAGAAAGATATGCGTTGAGAGCTTTACAAATGTGTACGGCCACGAACCCGAAGTGACTTCAATCCACGCCGGACTCGAATGCGGCATACTTGCTGGCAAAATGCCGGGAGTAGATATGATATCATTTGGACCGACACTTGAAAGTGTGCATACGCCTGATGAGTGTATGGATGTGGCTTCAGTGGAGAGAACTTGGGAATATCTGATGGAGATACTTAAAAGTTTATAACTAAATTTGCGGGAGTAAGTGTGTGACGACAGATTGCATCACATTTACTTCCGCAAATTTAGTTATATACTACAGAAAAATGGGCAGAATATGTTATAGATTAACCATAAGGAGAATTTATACATGATAAAAGATGGATTTTTATACCTTGCGGCACTTATATTTGCAGCCGCAGTATTAGTAAATCTGCCTAAGATTTTTAAAGGGAAAAAGGCACAGGTGTTCTTTAATTTTGCACCGCCGATTGTACTTATATACCTGGGACTTATGCTGCTTTGCACAATGAAAGTGTGGGACCTTAGTGCAACAAGCGCTGTGTACAAATCAGTCAAGAATCCGATATTATATGCGATGCTTTTCATAATGCTGCTTCGATGTGACTTGAAGAAAATCATCAGGCTTGGACCTAAAATGCTTATCGGTTTCTTCGCAGCAACTTTGTCAATCGGACTTGGATTCTTCGTTTCGTATGCAATATTCCACCAGCTCTTAGGCGCAGGTTCATGGAAAGCGCTCGGCGCACTGTGCGGAAGCTGGATGGGCGGCGGCGGAAACATGCTCGCAATCCAGGCAGCACTTGACGTTGATGAAGCAACAATGGCTTACGCTCTTGTTATGGATTCAATCTGCGCGACCCTTTATGTAATGTTCCTTCTGTGGGCAATCGGAAATCACGAGAAGTTCAACAAATGGACAAAGGCAGACACAAGCATAATCGACGGCGTTGGAGCAGCACTCGAAGAGGAAGCAAAAGCCAACACAAAGCTGCTCGTATGGCAGAACATCATTCTTCTGCTTGGTGCAGGTCTTTTAGTGTCAGCAGTTTCAATGGAACTTGGAACAATGATTAATGCTCATTTGTCTTTCTTTGACAGTGCAACATGGACAGTGCTTATCGTATCAGTGCTTGGTATCGTATTTGCCCTGACACCATTTGGCAAGATAAGGGGAACTGAGGAGATTTCAAATGTAATGCTTTATATAGTCATTGCTTTAATCGCCTCAAGAGCAGACCTCGGAGCAGTCGGCAATGCCCCAATATGGCTTCTCGCAGGATTCGTAATACTCCTTATTCATGTGGCAATCATGATTGCACTTGCGAAGATATTGAAACTCGACATCTTCACATGCTGTGTTGCTTCCCTCGCCAACATAGGCGGAACAGCAACAGCACCGGTCCTCGCCGGCGCATACTCTAATGCCCTCGTACCAGTTGGTATCATGATGGCGCTGCTCGGCTATGTCATCGGAACCGGCGGCGGCCTTGTCGTAGCTAATCTGATGAGTATATTTGGGTAGATTTTAATGGAATAATTGATGGAATGGATAGCACTTCGGCAGTAGATGGGTACTGCCGGGGTGCTATTTTTAACAGACTATGGAATTCTGAGTATGCATTAGAATTTAATGAATTCTATGAAAATTATAAAGAACAATATAAAATTATTAAACATCAGAGAGATATAGCCAGGAAAGATCAGGTTGTTTCTATTGAAAAATATAGATTAAAACCTAACAGTATGCAGGTTGGATTTATTACAAATCTTAAAAAGATTCTCGAAACAGGAGAAGACAGGGCTCTTCTAATATCTGCGACTGGGGAACGTGGTATATTTGTGACAGGTGGAAGAAACCTAGGATTTACAAGGGTTTCGGAAGCCTGGTCCTAGACGTTTCCGTGTGAAAATTGTCCGGATTGGTTCCGGACGGGAAAACTTAACAGGTATTTTGCTGATAGGACTAACTTGACAGTAATGAAATTAAATCATCAGATTTGATGGATAGCTACAGTCAGGTAGTTCTATTTTTTGTGCGCAAAAATGAGCCGGGTGGGCTTCATGCTTGCATGAAAGCACATTCGGCGAATTGCGTTATCTGTTAATGATGCAGTGTCTGATATGGAAGATATTTCAGTAATGAATGAATCAGAGGATTATGATATTTCGTTAGGTGCAGAGGTATGTGAGCAGATTTTAGTAGAAGATACCATGAATGCCACAGTAGGAGTTGGCAGCGATGCGAATATTGTGGAGGAATATGTTGGTGATCGGTCAGATGATAAAGGCGGCTATGAGGCGTACAAAAAGATGACTCCTTTGGAAAAGGCTCAGACGTATGAATTCGGTGAACTAAAGAGTTACGACACAGTTAGGTCTATTGTGCAGATGAAGTTTTTGGACATGGGGCATATTGCAGATGTGGATGAACTTCTGGAAGAGACGGATTTGCTTTATAAGGGCATGTGTGAATTGGTTGTCAAAAACAAAACAGAAGAGATATTGGATGAGATTAAACAGCGGGGAATAGCTTTTGATGATTTGTCTGCTATTGAGAAGGCAAGGATGCTACAGTTTCAGCCAGATAATAATTTATACAATATTCAGCTATATAGTGCTGTTTGTAAGGTATGTGGAGTTGATACTTCTGATGAGGGTAAGATATTTGAAGCTTATCAGGCTATTTATGAAAAAACATTGGAGATGCAACCAGAGTGGAGTGTGGAAAGAAAGGATGGAGGCAGAGAGAGGGCACGATAGGCGTGCCCTCTGTTAATTGTTGCAAATAAATGTACCCTATGTTCTGTAAAGTATAGAAAGTGAAACAATTTATTTCTCCGTTGATAAATTTTGTTGCATCCTTTATAATGATAATAGGTGAATTATGACCTTACAAAATGGAGGACAAATATGGAAGTAAGCTATAATAAACTATGGAAATTGATGATAGATAAGGGAATGTCAAATAAAAGTGATTTAAGAACATTAACTGGAATTGGCACTAATACATTGGCAAAACTTAGTAAGAATCAACAGGTAAGTATGGAGGTTCTTATGAAAATATGTAGTAAATTAGATTGTGATATTTCTGATATTTGTGAATTCACAAAAGAAAATTGAGATTGGAGACTATTATTAATGAATGCGATAGATTTATTTGCTGGGTGTGGCGGACTTTCAAAGGGATTTATGGATGCAGGGTTTGATATTATTGTAGGAGTAGACAATGATCAGGCAGCATTAAATACATTTGCCAAGAATCATAATGGTGCCGTTGCGTTGAAGGCGGATTTATCAAAACAGGAAACATTTGATGATATTAAGAAAATAGCCGGTAATAGAGAAATAGATGTTATTATAGCTGGACCTCCGTGTCAGGGATTTTCTTTGACAGGACCAAGAAATTTTGATGATGAAAGAAACAAACTGTATCTTGCAGTAATTGAAATGGTAAAACAGTATAGACCTAAAGCTTTTATAATTGAAAATGTTCCAGGAATGGCAACATTATATGGAGGGCAGATTAAGGATGAGATTTTGAAACGCTTTAGGAAAATGGGATATAATATTGATTGTGAGATTTTGTGTGCAGCCGATTATGGGGTTCCACAAATAAGGAAGCGTTTGATTTTTATGGGAATTCGAAAGGATTTGGGTTATCCTAAATTTCCAGAGCCAATACTGAAACCTGAGGAATATCTGACATGTAGAGATGCGGTGAGTGATCTGCCAACTTTAGAAAATGATATAGGAGCAGATGTTTCGGAGTACTCCCAGGAGCCATTGACAGATTACCAGAGAAAGATGAGAGGAGACTGTACTGTATTATGTAATCATTTAGGAACGAATCATACACAGATGGTAAAAGATACAATTGCTCTTGTGCCGGAAGGGGGCAATTATAAAGACCTTCCGGAAGGTTGGGGAGAAAGCAGAAAGTTTCATATGGCATGGACAAGACTTAATGGAAATGCACCTGCAAGAACCGTTGATACAGGACATAGAAATTTATTTCATTATAAATATAACAGAGTGCCTACAGTTCGTGAAAGTGCGAGGATGCAGTCGTTCCCTGATGATTTTATTTTTACAGGAACTAAGACACAGCAGTGCAGACAGGTTGGAAATGCTGTTCCCCCGCTTTTGGGACAGGTTTTAGGTAAAACAATTTTAGATATTATATCGGAGAAGGATAATGAGTAAAAAGATAAAATCCATAGATTTATTTGCAGGTTGTGGTGGCTTGATGGATGGTTTTGAACAATCTGGACATTATGAAACGGTGGCCGCAGTTGAGTGGGAAAAAGCACCTTGTAAAAATCTGAAAAATAGATTAAAGGAAAAATGGAAATACAAAGATGCAGAACGCAGGGTTCTTAGATTTGATATACAAAGAACAGATGAATTATTTAAGGGATGGCAAGATGACCCTGACTATGGCAGTTCAGTTGGATTGGATAAACTAATTGAGGAAGTGGATGGAATTGATGTGATAATTGGTGGTCCGCCATGTCAGGCATATTCTATCGCAGGGAGGGTACGAGATGAAAATGGAATGAGAGATGATTACAGAAATTTTCTTTTTGAAAGTTATATTAAAGTGCTTAATCAGTATAAACCTAAGGCTTTTATTTTTGAAAATGTACCTGGAATATTGAGTGCTAAGCCGGGTGACAGATATATTATAGATGTAATTCGAGAAAGTTTTGATAAAGCAGGATATTGTTTGTTAGATAACTTGAAGGAGGCTGTAATTGATTTTACCGAATATGGAGTTCCTCAAAATAGAAAAAGAATTATTATTTTTGGTGTTCGAAAAGAGTATTTTAGAGAGGATGCAAAAGAATTAATTAATGATTTTTACAAAGAAGCTCTTCCAAAATACAAAGTAAATAAGAAAAAGACGGTGTTAGAAGCTATTGGCGATTTGCCTAAGTTATATCCGGTAAAAGAGGATATAAAAATCAATGGGACAAGAACAAGGCATACACTACCAGAACCTAAAGTTGCAAATCACATTGCAAGATGGCAAAGCGATAGAGATGTGGGAATCTTTAAATTGCTAGCGGAAGATATAGAAACTGGGAGAAATGAATACGCGTCCATAAATGCCTTGAAACAGTTATATACTGATGTGACAGGAAAGAAATCCAATGTTCACAAGTATCATGTTCTCAAATGGGACGAACCAAGTAATTTGATTCCCGCACATTTGTATAAAGATGGATTAAGACATATTCACCCAGATTCAAAACAGCAGAGAACTATTACGGTGAGAGAAGCCGCAAGATTACAAACTTTTGCAGATGATTATGTTTTTGATGGAAGTAATATGGAATTGTATAAAATGATTGGAAACGCTGTTTCCCCAGCTTTTGCTAAATGTTGTGCAAAAGCAGTATATGATGTATTGAAAAAGTACGATAAGTAGGAGGTGGTTTGAATGGCATATACTACTCAACAGGCTGTTGTCACCTTGAATGGATATCTTTCTATTGAGGAGAGTAAAAAAAGATACATTGATGATACAAAAAACAGAGGATTTGTTATAACTCTTGAAAACGGAGAAAATATCGTAATATTTGTGTATCCACTTGTGCATAAGCAGGATAACACAAAAAATTATTTTGATACAAGAGATAGTGGTGCTTATGAAAGAGGTGTTGCATGGAGATATGCTTTGCAACATGGATTAAAGTATTTTTGCTTTGGAGTAAATGACCAAGTAGATAAATTTAGCGATTATGTTTTTAGTTTGGAGTGTAATGAGAAAATTATAGAGAAAGTCTCTGGAACGAAAGATGGTGCAAGAAACGGAAAAGGAAATCAGATAATTATTCCAAACGATTATATACCATACGAGAAGTTCGAGAGAATTAAAAATAGGCTAGGAATATACATATCAGCTGTTAGGAAAGACGGATTAGCTGATTACTTGAGTCTTTATGATAATAGACCATATTTGGCAGAAGATATTGATATCGAAATTGAAGATGAAGACCCAGAAGAACATAATAAGCGTTTGTTCCGTTATTGGATGTCATGCCAGGTAAAGCCGGAAGGAGATTCGGACGCAGGCCATCCATATTCGGAGGCTTCAATTGACCAATATGTAAGTAATGTAGCCAACACTCCGCTTTCGTCAATGCCAGATAGAAGTGTATTCTATACCACCAATGTTGGAGAGGTACAGATCACAATTGAAGCATTGGATAATTCAGAAAAAAAGAATAACACGCAGAGAAGTGCAGTCAGAAAATATATGGAATATTTGAGTAATATTGTTTCTGAAGAAGATTGCGATGAAGTATTCAATCATAGAGTGTTTGGTATGCATATTAAGCAGGAGAACAATGCACTTTCTGAGGAGAATCCTCATGTTTGCATCGGTTGGTCTGATTTAGGAGATTTATCGGAGGTAAGTAGCAAGGAAGAATTGGCAAATCTCTATGATGAATATTTTGATAAGAATCCTCGTGGTAAAGGACAGGATGTTGGACAGGTATGGAGATTCTTAAATGATATGCAAATTGGAGATTATGTTATTTTGGCAGAGAATTCCGTGTTCCATATTGGTAGAGTGGAATCCGAGTATTATTATGATAATACCGATAACCCGGAACAAAGTGCGGATTACAAAAATAACAGAACTGTAAGATGGCTTAAGAAGAATATCAGCAGAAACATACTTTCATCGAACCTTCATAAGTCGTTGATGACCGCCATGTCAATATTTACACTTAACGATTATAAGTCAGCGGTTGCAGACCTGCTCCGTGGCACTTATATAAAAGATGAGGACAGAACCGAGGTGGAAGAGGAAATTATGGATTTGATATTCAATACATCACTTACAACAAAATATGAAAGAAACCGTATTGTCTTCGGTGCACCTGGTACGGGTAAGAGCCACAAGCTGAAAGAGGACTGCGAGGAGATGATGAATAATTCCAATGGGTCTTTTGAGCGTGTCACATTCCATCCTGAATACTCTTATTCACAGTTCGTAGGTACATACAAGCCTGTAATGGGTGATGACGGAGAAACTATTAAATATAGTTATGTGCCGGGACCGTTCATGAGAATGTACGTGGAGGCACTTAAGAGTGGGCGCACAGAGAATCCGCAGCCACATTTGTTATTGATTGAAGAAATCAACCGTGCAAAGGTAGCAGCCGTGTTTGGAGATGTATTTCAGTTGCTTGACCGTGATGATGATGGTGTAAGTGAATATGAAATACAGGCATCCGAAGATATCAGAAAGTATCTTGCAAAGGAACTCGGCGGTTCACCAGAAAACTATAAGCGTATTCGTATTCCAAACAATATGTTTATATGGGCTACAATGAACAGTGCCGATCAGGGGGTATTTCCTATGGATACAGCTTTCAAGAGAAGATGGAACTTTGAGTATCTTGGAATTGACGAGAACGAAGAAAAGATCAAGGGTATCGGCAAGATTATGCTCGCTGGAACTGATGAGCCAATAGAGTGGAACAGACTACGTAAGGCTATAAATGCAAAGATGTCATCAAGTGACTTCAAGATTAACGAAGATAAGCTGATGGGTCCGTTCTTCCTGTCAAAGAAAGTAGTTGCATCTGATGAGAACAGAATGATTATTGATAAGGATGAGTTTATCAAGGCATTTAAGAGTAAGGTAATAATGTATCTGTATGAAGATGCGGTAAAACAGGGCAAGCACAGATTCTTTGAGGGGTGCCCGGATACAGGCAAATATTCGGCTGTATGCGATGCATTTGATACAATGGGAATAGCCATCTTTGGACCGACATTCAGAGAAACATTTTATGATAAGGAAGATTGAGAATGAAGATTTTTTCAGGTTATGTAAGGGAGCAGAAACGCTATACCAAAAATGAACTGAAGCACATATTTTCCTTTGACGAAGCCGGGGTGGAGAAGTTCATCAAGAGTCTCAAAGCATATGGTGTGCTCAAGAGCGTTAAGAATAGTAATGCTCAATTAGAAATGTCTGATTTGGTTGATGAGGATATAGAAATTACGGATGAAACGGCTGTAAGTGGTGACTGTTTGTATGTGTTCACTTATGTAGGTGTCATCACATCTGGCAGTAGGGTAATCAAAGTATATCCGAAATACCTTTTATCTCCAAAGGAAGCTCCTGTTAAGGAGATGAAACAGATAATCACAGTGCTTGAAAGATACAGTAATTCCGAGGAGCAGATTATTAATATTTTCAACGGGGATGGAGATAACCGTAGCTTTAATATCCTTGCAGTGATACTGTTTCTTCTTAAAGATTACCATGAGTATGGTATTTACACTAATAATGAAGATATTGTTGAGGTTAATGGAGAAGGCGAAATTCTGTGGGGTAAGACCATCGATGAGAGTTTTGCAATAATTGAGGATAACAGACCATATTATATGAAAATGTATACAGCTAAAACTGTAGAAGACGATATGGACTACTTCAAGAGACTTCATGAATGTGTTATTACAGAATGTTCACGGCAATTACGTGATGCGCAGTTGGATACTCTGTTTGATATTGATACAGTTGAATTGTCTGAGGAATCGCTGTCCGATTTTGGAGACAAGGATTATATCCTGGAGCGTCTGCATAAGGAACTGAATATTCAATTCAATACCAGAAGGCAGATACTTCTAAAGACTATCTACACATATATATCGCAGGATAAACGAATGCTTGAGGAAAACGATGGTATCAGTATGTTTGGAACTACAGCATATCATGCGGTATGGGAAAAAGTGTGCGCAGCAGTATTTGATAATAAGCTGAATACCACACTTGGTCAGTTAAAAATGTCTGTTCCACTGGCAGAGGAGTTCAGAAGTAAGAGTAAGGAGCCACTTATCAATATAATTGAAAAGCCGAAATGGAAGGGCAATGCCATGGAGGAACAGGATGCAGCAGATACGCTTATTCCGGATCTGGTAAGTATTCCCCAGATAGATGGAACGGATTATTTTCTGATATTTGATGCCAAGTATTATAATATACAGCTTGAAAAAGGAAAATCATTACGAAACAATCCTGGTGTGGGAGATGTTACAAAGCAGTATCTGTATCAGTTGGCATACCGTAATTTTATTAAAGCACATAATATAGCTGTGGTAAAAAACTGTTTTTTAATGCCTACGGAAAAGGATGAAATCATAAAAAAGGGTACTGCAAGAATGCCAATGTTGGAGACCCTTGGCCTGGAGAATATTCAAATCCGCTTAATGCCAGCAACTCTTATGTATGAACATTATTTGACACAAAGGAAAATAGATATAAGTTTGTTGGAGTTGTGAGAATAAAACACGATGGCAAAGAATCATTGGGCGGGATGTTTTAAAAGTAGAATGTAGGCTGTGAAAGTGAAGAGGAAGGAGAAGAAGATGGGCAGAGAACGAAAAAATTTGTCGCCGACATATACAGAATTGATTATTCCAACATACGATGCTCTGAAACAGTTGGGAGGTTCGGGAACAAATAATGAAATCTACGAAAGAGTAATTGGGGATTTAAATTTATCCGATGAGGTGTTGGATGAACCTCATTTGGGTAGTCTTAATCAAAGTGAAGTGGAATATCAGCTTGCGTGGGCACGTACATATTTGAAAAACTATGGCATAATTGTAAACAGTGCAAGAAGCGTGTGGTCAATAACTTCAGAATATGCATCTGAACTGACTGTTAGTGCAAAAGAAATAGTTGCATTTACAGTGCAGAAAAATGCAAAAAAAAGAAAAATGGCAAAGAGTAATGATAAGCCAGATGGTAAAACGGATAAGCCGGAAGATGATATTGATTCGAATGATGATGTGGAATTTCCAGATGAGGTTAAGCCGTGGAGACAGCAGTTGGCAAATGTATTACAGAATATGGATCCGTATGGATTTGAACGATTATCACAACGATTATTACGTGAGTGTGGATTCACACAAGTATTTGTTACAAAAAAATCAGGAGATGGAGGCATTGACGGAACTGGAAAGTTGAAGATTAATGGAATTGTAAGTTTTAATGTTGCTTTTCAGTGCAAAAGATACAAAGGGCTTGTATCGTCTGGCGATATAAGGGACTTCAGAGGTTCGCTGACAACGGATATTGAAAAGGGAATATTTATTACAACGGGTTCTTTTTCAAAAGCGGCAAAAGATGAAGCTACTACACCAGGAAAAAAGCAAATTGATTTAATTGATGGTGAGGAATTCATTAGTAAATTAGCGGAGTATTCAATTGGTGTAAAAGAAGTCAAAACTTACGAAATAGATGAGGATTTTTTTGCTAAGATTTAAGGAGTGGTTTTATGGCAGATGTTTTAACAAAGGAACAACGACATAAAAACATGAAAAATATCCGGGGAACAGATACTAAAATCGAAATTATACTTAGAAAAGCTTTGTGGGAAAAAGGATACAGGTATCGGAAGAATTACAGTAAGTTACCGGGCAAGCCGGATATTGTTCTGACAAAATATAAGATAGCTATTTTCTGTGATGGAGAATTCTTTCACGGAAAGGATTGGGAAGTATTAAAACCCAGGCTGGAGAAGAGCAATAACAGTGAGTTTTGGATAAGCAAGATATCCCGCAACAGAGAGAGGGATGATGAGGTAAATAAAAGATTGCTATTTGAAGGGTGGACTGTTATTCGGTTTTGGGGTGATGATATTAAGAAGCACACGGATGAGTGTGTGAAGGTTATTGAAGAGGCAATTTTTGATACAGTTATACAGGAAAATGATATGGCATGAATTAGCTATTATATTAAGGAAATACTAACAGGAGGATTTAAGATGGCGAGAAAAGAGGTTGGCTTTGTTGTGACTGATGATTATAAAACTTGGATAGAAGAAGTAAAGAATAAGATTAGAAATAGTCAGATTAAGGCTTCTGTTAGAATTAATTATGAGATGCTCGATTTATATTGGAATCTTGGTGTTGCGATATGTGAAAAGCAGAATCAAGCTAAATGGGGAGATGCATTTCTCAAAGTAATGAGTAATGATTTGCAAAAAGCCTTTCCTGGAGTGTCTGGTTTTTCGGTAGAAAATCTAAAACATATTCGTTATTGGTATAATTTTTATACGAATAATGAAAAATGGTTACAAGGTGTAACCCAAATTGAAGGTATGGTAAAAAGCATTCCGTGGGGACATAATCAACGAATTATGTATAAGTGCAAAGATATTGATGAAGCATTATTTTATATACAAAAAACTATGGATAATAACTGGAGTAGAAATGTATTGGTTCACCAGATCGAAAGTGATTTATATGCAAGACAGGGGAAAGCAATTAATAATTTCCAAGTCAAGCTTCCAGAACCACAGTCTGATTTGGCAGAGCAGACATTAAAGGATCCATATAATTTTGATTTTTTAGCATTGAGAGAAGAATACAATGAAAGAGAACTGGAAGATGCATTGGTGGAGCAGATAACACAATTTTTATTGGAACTGGGAACAGGTTTTTCTTTTATTGGTAAGCAGGTAGAAATAAAAGTTGGAGAAAGTAACTTTTATATTGACCTATTATTTTATCATGTAAAACTACATTGTTATGTTGTGGTTGAATTGAAAACAGAAAAATTTAAACCGGAATTTGCGGGTCAACTAAATTTCTATGTTACTGCAGTGAATAAGAATATGAAGGATGAGCAGGATAATCAGACAATTGGAATCCTGATTTGTAAGGATAAAGATGACGTGGTTGCTGAGTATTCATTGGAAAATATTTCACAACCTATAGGAATAGCACAATATGAATTGACTAAAGTGTTGAGAAAAGAGTTTAAAAGTAGCTTGCCGACTATTGAAGAAATTGAAGAAGGCTTGTCAGAATAAAAAAGGTTACAAGTTGTAACCCAAATTGGAAAAGGAGAAGAATGCTATGAATATAGAAGAAATTTTGCATGCAAACTTAACAGATGAGCAATATTCAGCTGTGATTGATGATTCCAGAAATATATTATGTCTGGCCTGCGCAGGATCTGGGAAATCAAGGACTCTGGCATATAAAATAGCCTATTTAATATCGAGAGGTGAAGCACCAGAGAGTATTATTGCATTTACATTTACAGAAAAAGCTGCTGAATCTATCAAGCGTAGGGTGGCGGAGGCATTACATAAATTTGGATTATCTGAAAATATAGTGGGTGCTATGTTTATTGGTACTTTAGATGCATTTTGTCAGAAACTTTTGGGAGATATTAATGCGAAATACCGTCAGTTTGATATCTTGGATCAGAACAGACTGGTATTATATGTCATGTCGAGATTTAAAAAATTGGGATTGCAGAATGGGCAAGGATATTTTAAACGTATCAAAGATTTTACTGATGCGTGGCAGACCATGCATAATGAAAATATAGCATTAAAAGATATTGAACAGTATGATGAGGAATTGTTTTGTCGATTATCATGTCTTTCGGAATTGTTGAGTAATGATGGATACATGGATTTTTCTTTTGCGATATATCTTGCAGTTCAAGAATTGAAAAAGATAGATAAAAAAGAGGGTTCCTATATTGAAAAATTTAAATATCTTTTCGTTGATGAATACCAGGATATCAATCCTATACAAGAAGAATTTATAAAAACATTATCTGGTTTTTTGGATATGTTATTCGTTGTGGGTGATGACGATCAGGCTATTTATGGTTGGCGTGGTGCTAATGTACAGAATATTTTAACATTTGAGGATAGATATGAAGATGTTAAAGTTCATAAATTGTTGGTGAATTTTAGAAGCACAAAAGCAATAATTGAAACAGCAAATAGTTTTGTTCAAAAAACAATTCCGTTTGAAAGATTGCCAAAAGAGATACGTTATCACCAGAATGGTAATATTCAAGATTTGCGGAATTTATGGTTCCAGACCAGAGAGGATGAAGCTAAATGGGTTGCACAGCGAATTAAATCACTAATAGGAACAACTTATATTGAATATAATCCGGATGGAACAGAAAAAAATAGAAGAGGTCTCACATACAGTGATTTTGCTGTTCTAATCAGAGGCATTCGTTCTCAAAATGGAGAGAATAAGGATATTCAATTTGTCAATGCAATGAGAGAACTGAATATACCTGTAAAAACATCTGGGGAAGGTGGTATTTTTGATCGTCCGTATGCTCAATGTATATTGTCCATAATGGAATTATTGCGAAATGGAACCGGGGTAAACCGAATTGACGCAGAAAAGTGTTTTAATGAACTGGTTTTACCTATTTTTCCAGAGGCTGACAAAAATAAATATTTTAAGGTTTTACAGGAATGGTATTCAAATATATATGCACCAACAACTTCGGCAAGAAGAAAAGTTTATCCACAGAATTTTTTGCATCAGTTGGCAGATGCACTTAATTTAAGAACCGTGAATGATGAGACAGCATTAAGAGATTTGGGATTATTTAGTGATATAATCAAAGATGTAGAACAGACGTATGTCAGTATAGACTCCGAATGGAGATACAGAGAAATGCTTAATTTTTTGGAAAATATAGCACAGAATTATGAATTGGATTCTGTAGACTATATTTCAAAGGTTGATGCAGTTAATGTGTCTACCATACACAAGGTTAAGGGACTTGAATATCCAGTGGTATTCGTAGTGGATTTGGTAAATCAGCGATTCCCAGGAAAAAGGGGACAGTATAATGGAATTTTGCCAGAGGAACTCATGACAAATGCGATAGATAGAGGGGCTTATGGAAATAGAGCAGAAGACGAAGCAAGATTATTTTATACAGCAATTACCAGAGCCGAGCGCCTATTATATTTAACAGGAAGTGAAATACATCCAGGATTAAAAACCAAGAAAAAACACTCTGTTTTTACAGCGGACTTAAAGCACTCAGACATGAGATATGATACGTCATTAGATATATTGGCAGACAAAATTGAACCGGTACCAAGATTTGATGATAATGAGTTACCTACAGATTTTTCTTCAGTAAAATCATATTTAACATGTCCGTTTATGTATAAATTGCAGAATATCTATGGTTATAATGCAGCAGTACCTGAATTGTTTGGGTTCGGACAAACAACTCATACTATATTGGAACGATTGCATCAAAAATATAAAGACAGAATTCCGACTGAAAAAGAAATATTTGATATAGTTGAAGATACGTTTATGCTTAAACATGTATTTCCAAGTAATGATCCTATAAACAGACCGGGTTCGTATGAACGTGCAAAAAATCTTGTACATGAAATTATGAAAAAATACGTAGATACATATTCAGATGATTTCTGCAGAATACGTCAGGATGAGGCACGGTTTGAATTATTGGTAGATGAGGCATTGATTACAGGTTCTATTGATTTATTGTTAAAAGAGGATGCAGCTAAAAATATTAATGCGGCTGAGGTGATTGATTTTAAATCAATGGAAGTTCCGGATCAACTAGAGGAGTTTGATTGGCGAGACATGTCACTACAAGTACAACTGTATTCGAGAGCTGCAAAAGAAGTTATAGGTGAAAATGCGAAAATAGGATATGTCCATACACTGAAAAATAATAAACGAGTAGAAGTTCCGGTTGATGAAACTGCGGTTAAAAATGCAATTGGTGCAATAGAGTGGGCTGTAAAGGGAATTTTGCAAGAAGATTTTCCGATGAGAGCGTGTTCATCGATTTGCAAGAATTGTGATTATAGAGCTTTGTGCAGACAGGAGAGAGAGCCGTTTAAACGCCAGGAGCTACCGCCAGTTATTAATACGCCTGTTGGAGAACGGGTAATTGCAGCATTTGAAGAGGAAGATGGTGAGTTCTAAATATGAAAATAAAATATGAAGCAATAGACATATTTTCTGGATGCGGAGGCGTATCGTGTGGACTTTCATTGGCTGGATTTAAGGTTAAATCAGCAGTGGAAATAGAAAAGCATGCAGTTGATACCTATCTGAATTATGCTCCGTTGAGAAAAGTTAATGTGTTAAACGATGATGTTTGTGATTTGAGTGGCGAGCAAATATTAAAGGCGGCCAGAATAAAAAAAGATGATATTTACTTGTTCGCGGGATGTCCGCCTTGTCAGAATTTTTCAAGACAAAATCCACTTAATAAGAATAAAACTGATGCTGAACGAAAAAAATTATTATTTGAATTTTTACGTTTAATCGAAGAAATTCTGCCGCCATTTATTTTGATGGAAAATGTTCCAGGAATAAAGATGGAATTTAACAGTGCAATATTAAGCGAGTTTTTGGAACGGTTAAAAAAACATTATGATGTCAAAGAAGATGTATTGAATGCAGCTAATTATGGTGTGCCACAGGCAAGAAAAAGATTTGTTTTGCATGCTGTTCGAAAAGATATTAACAAAGAATTGAAAGAAAATGGTTTTTTATTTGATTTACCAAAAGCTACTCACGATAAAAAAGGCAATAACGGTTTAAAAAAATGGAAGACAGTTAAAGAAGCGATTGATGATTTGCCTATAATTAATGCTGGAGAAGAATATGAAGATGATGGCAAAATACATAACCATAAATGTGCTGGTCTATCTGATACTAATTTGAAAAGAATTCGGGAAATAAGAGCTAATGGTGGTTCAAGAAATGGACTGTCAGAGAAACTTGTTTTGGATTGTCATAAAAAGAAAGATGATGAGGGAAATGTCTTTTCAGGACATGGGGATGTGTATGGTATAATGGATCCGGATAAACCAGCACCAACAATTACTGGAGGATGTTTGTGTTATTCAAAAGGAAGATTCGGACATTATAGCCAGGACAGGGCTATATCGATACGAGAGGCAGCACGGTTACAGACATTTCCAGATGATTTTGTTTTTAGTAATTCATTATCAGATTCAGCGTTGCAAATAGGTAATGCGGTACCAATTGAATTAGTAAAGGCAAGTGGTGAAGTGTTTAAAATGGCGATAAAAAGTATAAAAACAAGCAGAGCAAAGAAAAAAGTGAATAATGCAGAATCATAGGATGGAGAAAAGAATATGGATGAACAAAAGATGCAAGAAGATATTTCAAGCATACAACGGATGAAAGAATGTGGCTGTTTTAAGAATTATATAGAATATATACAATTCCCATTTTATAAAAATCTTGTTGAACATAGTCGTATCAATTTTGATTTTCCAATGACTGTATTGATCGGTAAGAATGGTGGAGGAAAGAGCTCAACATTACATGCATTGTATGGAGCACCAAAAGGGTATACATGTAGTGATTTTTGGTTTTCGACAGAAGTGGATCCAATTGCTGAAGGAGGTATAAATAGGTATTTTTATGGATACCGAGAAAACTCTGGTTCTGGAATAAAGGAAGTAATGAAAACCAGAATGAAAAGGGGATCTGCGAAAAAAAAGATAGACTTGGATTATTGGGAAACAAGTAGACCTAAACAAAAGGATGGAATGTTATTGAGTGAAAGGAATTCTCCTGTAGATAAAGAAGTAATATATTTGGATTTTAGGGCGGAAGTTAGTGCGTTTGATAAAATATTTCATTTTTCAAAGGAAGGATTGGAAGATAGAAAAGAGTTACTAAGAAGCAGATCAAAATATTTGAAAAGACTATTTGAGAATGAAGACATGCGTTTCCCAGGTGTGGAAGATAGTAAAATGGGTAAAATAGAAATTTTATCGCCAAGAGTTGTGGAAATTATTGGATCCATATTGAATAAACAGTACAGTGATATAAGAGTAGCGGAGCATAGATTATTTAAAAATTTCGGGACATCTGTATATATAAAGAACAAGTATGCTACTGGATATTCGGAAGCTAATGCAGGAAGTGGGGAAATTGCAGTTGTTCAATTAGTAAGACGAATTGAAAAAGCTTCAGAATATGCATTGGTATTATTAGATGAACCAGAAGTGTCACTGCATCCCGGAGCACAAGAAAATCTAAAATCATATTTATTGGATGCCATAAAGAAAAAGAAATTGCAAGTGATAATATCTTCACATTCTCCTGCACTGATAAAGGGATTGCCTGACTCGGCTATAAAATTGTTTAAGACGAATGAGAACGGAAAATTTTATATTGAAGAAAATGTGCACTATCAAGAGGCTTTTTATAACATAGAGGATAAAGTGAGTGATAAAAAGATAATATATTGTGAAGACTACGCTGCTCAGATTTTGATTGAGAAGACACTTGTTTATATGAAAAAAGAAGAGTTTTTTGAAGTTGTTTATTTTCATGGTGGTGAAAAGACTTTGATTAACCATTATATGACTCCAATTACATTAAATAAAACATTATCTGAAAAAATATTTATGGTGTTGGACGGTGATATGAAAACAGATTATGTTTTTGATGAAAGTACTCTGACTAAAAACCAACTGGAAAATCCACAATATTTAGCAGATTGTGTAAAATCCGCTTTTGGAATGGATTTAGATGTATATCCAGATGGAGGAATGGGTGGAAAGAGAAAAGATCAACAGTGTGAGGAGTATCTGAATTATCTTAAATATTATTCGACAAATGTATTTTACTTGCCAAATAAAATGATCCCAGAGGAAATATTGTTACAAAGCAGATTGGTTCAAGAACGATTTGGAGATATATTGGGAAAATATGAAAAGATAGATTCGAAAAACGCTAAAGAAGTTGTCAGAGAAATATGTATATCTGAGGATGGGGATGACCAAAATATTAATCATACAATAAAGAATTTGGCCAATAAGTGGAGTTTGGAAGAAAGCGATACAAGAGATAAATTAGTGAAAGATTTGCAAATTATATTTGATAAATAAAACACCAATCCCCATCATATAATGAACACACAATTTGCAAATTTCATAATTTGCCGAAGTGTACAATTATTGACCGAAGTAGTATTATATTTTGGCATAAATCAGAAAAAGGTCAAAAATTGAAGATCTATTTAAAAATAAGCCGTCATAGTCTCTTGTGGATGGCACTGGATTGTTTTGTCCAGCAAGCAAGAAGAGTGTTAGAAAAATGCAAAAGGAAGACCTTATAAAAATATCTAATACAGGTCGATATGCAAAGTATATTTTGTACTAAGTGTTCTTGTTGGTTAACTTGTTGATGCCGCGTTAAATGATGCGTTAGAAATTTATAATGTGATAGGAGACATAAAGACTTTGTGTATTTGTATGGTATCAAACAACCAAATTCTGGTGCGTTTTCCTTAAAAAACACCAACCCTGTCCATAGACAAACACAAAACCCCATCGTATAATGAACACATGATTTGCAAATTTCATACTTTGCCGAAGTGTACAATCACGACGGAAGGCAGTATGATGTTTTTGCATAAATCAGAAAAAGGTCACAAACTGTCACCTTTTTCGAGAAAATAAACCATGATAGTCCCTTGTGGACGACACCGGATTGGTTTATACTATATCCAGGCTTGAGACAAGCTAATGAGAAAATGAAAAATGACAACTGAATAGCAGTTACAGATTTGAGTAAAATTACGGATCATATACCCGTAGGATGAAAGTCACAGTTATCATATTAGTAGTCTGATGGATTGAGAGATGAAGGCTGAGAGGTTGGATGGAAGTCCGGGCAATGCGGGAGCAGGAAGACTGGCGTATACCTTCATAGGATGTTAAGAAAAGTCCAAAACAAAATTAGTGATAATCAGAATCGTTATCCATAGTTTATGCATTTTCGAATGAGCTATGGGTAGCGATTTTTTTATGGAGGTAACTCAGATGGAAAAAATAGATATTAAAGCAAAAACAATTAAGGTGGATACGGGTAAAGGGAATGCCATAAAAGTAACCATGTCATACGGTGAACAATCAACTCTGGAAGAGTTGTTGATAGAATATCTGGGACAGGAAACAACAAGCAGAACAGCATAATAGTTGCTGCACGATGATGCATAAGGGGAGCGTGTGATGATTGTGACTGGTAAAAATGCTGAAAATCATATTTTGTCAGAAAATGTGGGTGGTAGACAAGTATTTGATCGGGATGTAATATAGGCATGTGGCAGGAAACAGATACGAAAGAGCTGATGCTCCTTACGGCTACGTGAAAAGTCCAGAGGACAAGCATAAGTTGGTTGTGGATGAATTCGCAAGCCAGATAGTAAAACGTATTTTCAAGGAGTTTCTGTCTGGAAAATATATGTATAAAATTGCAGAAGGACTGAACCGTGATGGAATAGATACACTGGGAGTGTATATTGCCGTGCTGTCGGGAAGTGAGAAGCAACTTGTCAGATATCGTGAGAAAAAGCCTCTCTGGAATAATGTTGCAGTAGGCAGAATCCTCGGAAATGAGCAATATACCGGCACGATGGTTTACAGCCGCTTCAAGAGTGAGAATGTTGGTGATAAACACGCAAAAGCACTCCCAGAGGATGAGTGGAAGCGTGTGGAAAATTGTCACGAGGCAATTATCAGCAAGGAGGATTTTGAAAAAGCCGCTGCCATGCGAAAAGGAAATACATGTGCCAGTGCCAAAAGAAAGCATGAAACATATTGCCTGACCGGCAAAATGATCTGTGGCAACTGTGGACACCGCCTGTCTCATACCTATGGCGGACGACCGAAGTATTATTGCGCAAAGCATTATCTGGACAAATCGGATGGAAAATGCAATATCAGTGTGTTGGATGCCGATATGGAAAGTGTTGTGAAGAAAGCACTTCAGATGATGATTGATGTACTGGTAGATTCTAGAAAGGTAGTGGACATACAACGGGAGAAACAGGCAGAACGATTAAAACAGGCAAAGAAGCATCTTTCAGATATTGAGCATAGCCGTGAACTGATCGAAAAGGACCTGCGTGAAGCTTATGAAAGCTACAAGCTTGGCATGACAGATAAAGAAACATATCTGGAACAGCGTAAGATATATGAGCAGATGCTTGAGCACCTGCAGGAGAATATCGAAAAGCAGATGGCAGCAGTCACCAAGATGACAGATGTGGATGTGCCGGAAGTGGCAGGATTGGAGATGCTGGAAGGGCAGCTGAAGCTGACCGGACTTAACAGGGAAATGGTGGATGATTTTGTGGAGGAGATTGTTGTGTATGCAAAGGACAGGGTGGAGATAAAGTGGAAATTCAGGGATGAGTTTGCGGAGATGGAAAAGGCTTGAAAAAGATAGAATATTTGGTGGAGAAGATGGAGGTGGGGTGGTATACTTGTACTTATGGAAGTATATCACTAGAGAGATGAGGTGTTTTTATGATAGCGAATGTAAAAAAGGTTAAAGATGTGGGTGTTTTTAAGGATTATGAAACTAAGAAAACAGGATTACAGAAGGATTTCGGCAAGAAGAATTTTATATATGGTCTTAATACATATGGAAAATCTACATTATGTGATATTTTTAAAGATGTTTCAGATGATGCAACAGATCGTATTCAAAAAAGACTTACCATACCAAATGGAACGAATCAAGATATTGTGATAAACTTATCCGATGGTGCAGGTACTGTAAAGTTGAATGGAAGTTCTTGGTGTAATAATAAGTTGAAGAGTAAACTGATGGTATTTGATACAGAATTTATGATCAATAACGTTTTTAATGGAACGAATCTGATTGAAGATAGAACAACCAAGGAAAATTTTACAGAATTCATATTAGGTGATAAAGGGGTTGCCTTAGCACAAGAGATAGAAGAACTCAAAAGAGAGATAAAAGACGAAAAAGCTAAATTGCAAGGAATGGTTCCATATTCACAAAAAGGAGAGAGCGATGCTACAATTAAAAAATATGTTAAGCAATGTGTTGAGGAAAAAATAGAAGATTTGGAAGAAACTAAGGAAGAGCTTTCAAAGCAAATAAAAAAGAATAGACAAAGGGAAAATAACAGAGCTGATATTAAAAAGTACAAAGTTATTGAAGCCCCTGATTGTAGCAAACTTACTAAATTAATTAAAGAGGTTGAGGCGGTTAGGAATATATTGGAGACAAACTATTCTATGACAGCGGATACACTTGTTACTTTTGAAAAACATATAAAAGAAGCCTGTCATGGTTTGAAAGGAGCACAAGAATGGATTGGTCAAGGTATTCATTTTATGGCTGATGATAACGTATGTCCTTTTTGTGGACAAGAGATTGCGGACAAATCATTAGTTAATGCCTTTTCAGAGTGCTTATGTGAGGAATATCAAATATTTAGAAAAAATTTGCAACAAAGGATTAATTCAGTTTCAATTGATTGGAATGTTTTTACTTTGTCTAAAGACGTTGTTGATTTGCAGAAAACGATAAAAAAGGCAGAAGAGATTTTTGGAGAATCAGTTTCTGTATGGGATGAAGAATTAGAAAAAATTTATCAGGAAATTGTTTTGATGGAAAAAGAGGTTCAAACTGAATTTAATAATTTCAGGGATAAAGTTAAATCGCTTTTGAAAAGTAAGAGTGTGTTGTGCAATGTCAAAGTTGAACTGGATGTAGATATTATAGAAAAGATTAAGAAGAATTATGATAAAAAAATAGAAGATATAAGTAAAATAGTAAATAACATTAATGAAGTTATTTTTCAGGTAAAAAATGATATTAATAGTAGTTCGTATGAAGAAGAAAATGATAAATATATGAATCAATTACGTGTAGTTGAAGAGAAAATCACAAGATTAAAAGAAAATGATGATTGCGAACAATGGAAACTACAATTCAATTTGATTGAAGAAAAGAATTGCAAAGTTAAAGAAAAATCAAAGGCGTTGGAGGAAAATCAAAAAGAGTATTTAGATAATTATTTTAATGTAATTGATACTATATTTAAACGATATGGTGGACATAAATTCAAAATAGAAAGAGGAGATTTTAATAACAAAGGATACAAAAAAATATTTGGAGTTAATATATCGTTCAATAATGTATTAATTTCTGAAAGTGGTATGACAGGAACTGTATTTAGTGAATCAGATAAAAGAGCACTTGCGTTAGCGGTATTTATGGCTAAGTTGGAATGTATTCCTCGAGATGAAAAGGAAAAAATTATTCTAGTGCTTGATGATCCTGTTACAAGTTTTGATGATAATAGAATGAAGATTATAATAAATAGTTTGATTAATGTTTCTGATGAGGTAGAACAAACATTTATTTTATCGCATCATTTTATGTTCTCCAAGATGCTAAGCGATAGATATTTTGAACATTTTAATTTCTATAAGCTGGCACATATGGATGGAAATTCAAATGGAATATTTGATATGGATGCTAAAGAAGAATTTTTGACAGGATTTGATAAAGAATATTTAAATATTTCTAAGTTTAATAATGCTGAAACGGATAGTATGTCAGAAAATGAATTGAGAGTCTTTTTGGAAGAGTATTTGAAAACAATTTTTGCAAAACAATATGATGAATACAAATTAACAAGTAAACAATTGGGAGAGCGAATCGACAAATTGGAAAGGATAGGAGTAATAACGTCAGATGTTAAAACAAAGCTACACTATTATAGAAATGAACTCAATTCAGGCTCTCATACTTTTCAAATGAATACGATTGATGATGACAGAAATTTTTCTATAGATTTTGTCCATTATTTATTTGATAATGTTCATATGGGGTAATGACACAGCCGCAGTTATTAGTGATAGATATATAGCGCTGGATTGTGATTGTTACCAAAATTATACCATCCGTGATGTTATTTATGATATTCACTATTCGATGGATGGAGATGGAACAGTTCTGTACGAAGAAAATGTTGAGATACTAGAAATATTAGAACACTTATTTGAGAGCAATCATAATAAGCAAATAACTGAATAAACCCTATCAGAAAAATATCAAAAATCTCCCATCACACCCTTGACACGAAGGGGTACAGGTAAAACTTATGCTTCTGCATTTGCAATGAGAGAACTGGGATTTAAGAGAGTCTTATTTTTAGTTCATAGGGGGCAGCTTGCAAGACAGACTAAGAAATCTTACGAAAAGGTGTTTGCAAAATCTGTTTCTATGGGGTTAGTTGGTGCGGGTTATCATGAATATGATGCGGATTATGTATTTGCTACGGTCCAGACATTAAATCGTGATGAACATTTGCTTCAATATGATAAGGATTCATTTGATTGTATTGTGTTGGATGAAGCACATCATGTAACTGCTGATACATATCAGAAGATTATGAAACATTTTTCGCCTAAGCTTTGGCTTGGAATGACAGCAACTCCTGATAAGCGGGATGACAATGTTGCAGGTAGAAATGTTTATGAGTTATTTAATTATCAGATTGCTTATGAGATACGTTTGCAGCAGGCCATGGAAGAAAATCTGTTATGTCCGTTCCATTATTTTGGAATTACTGATTTGTCTATAGTTGGAGATGATAAAGATAATCGTAATTTCAGTATGCTTACAAGTGATGAACGTGTGAAACATATAATCCGGCAGGCAAATTACTATGGATATAGTGGAGAAAAGGTTAAAGGTCTTATATTCTGTAGCAGTATCAAAGAGACACAGGAATTATCACATAAGTTTAACAATATAGTTAATCCCGATACAGGGGGATTTTATAGGACAATAGCATTGAATGGTGATGCTAACGAACAGGAAAGACAGGATGCATTTGAAAGACTTGCAATGAATGAGAGTGAGGCAAATGTCCATAAGCAGCCATTAGATTATATATTTTCTGTGGAGATACTGAATGAGGGTGTTGATATTGTAGAGGTTAATCAGGTTATTATGCTCAGACCAACAGTAAACGCTGGATTTAAGAATTTGTTGAAAAATGAAGTGAAAAATTATGTTTAGATAATTTAGATTTTCGTATACAATAGTTATGCCTTGATTGATGAATCTATAGATTATAGAATATTTATAGATTCATCAATCAGGGCTTTTGTTTTATTGATAATTTACCTGCAAGGTAAATTATTGGTTGACATGAGAGTTGACGGATGTTAATATAAATTTACCACAAAGGTAAATTTATATTAAGAGGTGGTTCGTTGGATATTACATACAAAGATAAGAAAATTAAGAATATTTGTATGGATGCTAAAGTTGCCGATAGAACCTATGGAATTGAGATGTCTGAGAAAATACATATGCGTCTGGATCAGATTAGAGCTGCGGATACAGTAGAAGAGATGATTCAGTATCACATTGGCAGATGTCATCCACTATCAAATAATAGGAAAGGGCAGTATGCAGTTGACTTAGTTCATCCATACAGATTGGTGTTTGAGAAACATGGTGATGTGGTTCAGATTGCACATATTATGGAAATAGTGGATTATCATTAGTTGGAATATGAATAGGAGGTAGCAAAATGGTGAGAAGTCGCAGTATAATTGCAACGCCACCAGGAGCAACAATAAAAGAACAGCTTAACGACAGGGGGATGAGTCAGAAAGAGTTTGCTGTAAGAATTGATATGTCAGAGAAACATGTCAGCAAACTCATTAATGGAGAGGTTCAGTTGACACCTGAGGTGGCTGTTAGATTGGAAATAGTGCTTGGCGTGCCAGCAAGGTTTTGGAATAATTTGGAGGCAATATATAGAGAAAAACTTATAAAGATTGCAGCGGAAAAGGCTATGGATGTGGATGAGAATTTGGCTAGACAATTTCCATATAGTGAGATGGCTAAGTTGGGCTGGATACCACAAACAAGGAATTCTAAGGAAAAAGTTATTAATCTTAGAAAGTATTTTGAAGTGGTTAGTTTATCATTGTTAGAGAATACACAGATTACAAGAATTGCATGCAGAAGGCTTGCAGTGACAGATAAGAGTGATTTGGCTTTGCTAGCATGGACACAGGAAGCTAAAATTCAGGCACGTGGCATAGAAACGAAACCAATTAATATTAAGGGTCTTATAAGTGTTATGCCAGATATAAGAAAGATGACTTTAAAAAAACCAAAAGATTTTTGCTTTGAGCTTAAATCATTGCTTGCAGAAAATGGAGTTGCATTGGTATTTTTACCACATTTGAAAGGTTCATTTTTACAAGGCGCTACATTTATAGATGGGAATAAGATTGTTGTTGGATTAACAGCAAGAGGCAAGGATGCAGATAAATTCTGGTTTAGTCTGTTCCATGAACTTGGACACATCATTCTTGGGCATGTGGGGAAAAATGGTGGAACAACAGAACAGGATGAACAGGATGCAGATGTATGGTCAAGAGATGAATTGATTCCATTAGAGGCATTTAAAATGTTTAAAGAAGAACAGAATTTTTCGGTTGCAAGTGTAAAAAGATTTGCAAAAGAGAATAGAATTGCTCCGGGAATTGTTGTTGGACGATTACAGAATGAAGGCTGTATTGAGTACAATATGTTAAATGAATTGAAGGAACATTATGTAATTACTGTATAAGAATTTACATAAGGAGGATTTTCATGAGCAATATTATTGTTTTGTCAGGCAGTCCGCGAAAGGGTGGCAATACTGACCTGTTGGTTGATGCATTTGTTAAAGGTGCGGAAAAGAATAATAATGTAGAAGTCGTTTCGGTGGCGGATTATAAGGTCAACCCATGCATTGGTTGTAATTCTTGCTTTGATAGGGAAGGGCATGATTGTTTTCAGCAGGACGACATGCAGATAGTTTATGATAAGTTAAAATGTGCTGATGTGATTGTTGTTGCCTCGCCAGTGTATTTTTATGGAGTGAGCGCGCAGCTTAAAGCAATTATCGACAGGTTACATACTCCTATGAGAAATGATTTTAAAGTTAAGAAGCTGGCATTGATACTCGTTGGGGCAGCAGTTTTGCCGGAATTGTTTGATTCTATTAAGATACAGTATCAGCTTGTGCTTAATTTCTTTAAGCTTGAAGATGCGGGAATGGTGCTGGTCAGAGGTGCTAAAGATAAAGGCGATGTCAGGAAAACTGATGGGATGGACGAGGCTTATCGGCTGGGATTGGCGATGGAGTGATTTTGTTTTAAATTAAAGAGTTAAATAATGGAGTAATATACATAAAAATTGTACAAAGGTTAATTCCGTTGAAATAGAAGTTTGTGTGAGTGATACCAAATGCAAATGGAGGTAAAATTTGAATAACAGGAATAGAAGATAAATGTGATTTTAAAAAGGCAAATTTCTTGACAGCACTGCAAAAAGATGTATAATAATCGTAACAGAACCCACCACGCCTCTGGTTTTTTCATGCGCAACCCGGTGGGATTTTTTATTTATGGAGTGTTTTATGTATCAATATCCTAAACAAATATTAACAATAGAACAACAGGTTCAATCATATATTGATGCTGGTATGATAATTACTTCTCGGCCAGATGTAGAAAATGCGTTGAATTCAGTTGGATTCTATCGCTTACGAGGATATTGTTTTCATTTATATGATAATGCTGCCAAAAAGTATGTTTCGGGGACAAAGTTTGAAGATGTTCTGAAACTGTATTATTTTGACCGGGAATTATCCTGCTTAATTTTTTCTATGATTTCTAAGATTGAGGTATCTTTGAGAGTGCGATTAGTGGAATCGTTACTTATACATAGAGAACCACTTGTTTTGCAAGATTCGTCGATTTTTAAGGATAAAAAACTGTATTGGCAGAATATGTCTACCATAGCATCTGAGATTGCTCGATCTAATGATGTGTTCATTAAACATAATTTTAATAATCATGATGGAGAAGTGCCTGTATGGGCGATTGTTGAGGTTTTATCTTTTGGCACTTTGTCAAAGATAATTAAGAATTTGAAAACAGGAACGGGAAGTTCATACTCAGTATTGGCGGCTAATTATCAGTATAAATCGAAAAAGGGAAATTTGGTAAATCCATCTAAGAAAATGTTCACTTCATGGATACAGGGAGTCTCAATATTACGTAATATGTGTGCCCACAATTCGAGAATATACAATCGAACAATACATACTACACCAGAAATCCTTGATGTAGATAAAATTACACCTATGCCTGCGCATAACGGATTATATCAAATCTTATTGGCAATGAAATATCTAAGATCGTCAGATGAAGAGTGGAAAGAGTTTGTAGATGAATTTGATAAGTTGATTCAAAAAAATAATAGCGTAATCAATATTGCATCAATGAATCTTCCGACAGATTGGAAGTCGCATTTGAGTGTTTAAAATATGTTTTATTGCATAAAATAATAAGGCAGACCTAACCAAGCATTCTATGCTCAAACCGGTTAGGCTTTTGGCGGAGTGTTACGATAAGCACTTCGCTTTTTTGATTTATGTGAAACTTAAAGCAAATAACGACAGATTACATACTTCTGTGAGAAATGATTTCAAAGTTAAGAAACTGATGAATTAGAAAATCTGTATGCCTGTGGAAGGCACATTAATCTGCTGAAAGAGATGGAGGAGAAAGCAGTAGTCAGAGAAGTAATTTATGAATGGTTTGAAATGGAACCAGCTCGGAAACGGCAAAATAAAGAAAAACATTACTTGTGAATGTTTGATATTTTGCCGATAATGCAGTATACTATATCATAGTAAAGTATAAATTTAGATTCAATTTATAACGGAGGAGAGCAGATGCGATACCTTTCAGTTACTGAAATAGCAAAAAAATGGGATGTGTCGGAACGTAGCGTAAGAAATTACTGTGCTCAGGGACGAGTAAACGGTGCGTTTCTTACCGGCAAGACTTGGAACATTCCCGAAAATGTAGAAAAGCCGGAGCGTTCCAATAAAAAGAAAGAGCAGCCAATTACATTGTTGGATATTCTGCAGGAGCAGAAGGCAAGTAAGTATTCCGGTGGTATTTATCATAAGACACAGATTGAGTTAACATATAACTCCAATCATATTGAAGGTAGCCGCCTGACCCACGATCAGACCAGATATATCTTTGAAACCAACACCATCGGTGTAGAAAAAGATGTGCTGAATGTGGATGATGTGATTGAAACAGCAAATCACTTCCGCTGTATAGATATGATTATTGATAATGCAAAGAAAGCTCTGACAGAGAAGTTTATTAAAGAACTTCATCTGGTCTTGAAGAGTGGTACCAGTGATTCCAGAAAAGATTGGTTTGCCGTAGGCGACTATAAAAAGACACCGAATGAAGTCGGTGGTATGGATACAGCACTTCCGGAAGAAGTTGCCGATAAAATGAAAGCTCTGCTGACAGAGTACAACGGAAAAGAAGAAAAGACTTTTGAGGATATTCTGGATTTCCATGTGAAGTTTGAACGCATCCATCCATTCCAGGACGGCAACGGTCGTGTGGGCAGATTAATTATGTTCAAGGAATGTCTGAAATATAATATCATTCCGTTTATCATCGAGGATAATCTGAAGATGTTCTATTATCGTGGATTGAAAGAATGGAACAATGAAAAAGGTTATCTGACAGATACCTGTCTGACCGCACAGGATAAGTATAAGGCATATTTGGATTATTTTAGAATTGCATATTAAACATTGCATTTTTATCGAATATTTACTATGAGTTGTTTTGACGGATTTGTTTTACATTTTTATTCTATGGTGAAAGACTGTCAAGTGAAATTCTTGCGGAGCTAAAATCCCGGGTGCTGAGCAAAGACACCCGCAGGTTTATTCTGTATATAAGAGATAGGATAGAGCAGGGAAAGCCGGTTTTCCGAGGAAGAACAGGAAGTGGCACGGTACATGCCGGCACAAAAGATCAAACTGGAACAGGAGTGTATACGATAATGCATAAGAAACGTTCCATAAGGAGGGAATTATGAAGAAGAAAATATTACTGTGTCTGATAGCGCAGCTCATATGCTGGAGCATTATGACGATGTCAGATTATATGGAAGAAACATATAATGACAGTTTCAATCTGATTGTTGTATTTGCGGTTCCTCTGATGTGTGTGGTTCTGTATGCTATATTCAGGAGATGGATATATGCAAATCAGATGGTGCGGCTGAAAGATGTCGTCATAATCTGCGTGACGTGGCTGATCTGTGGACTGATACTGGGATTTCTGATAGGTGCTTTGGTTAACAATCAAATGTGGATAGTGTCGCAGGCTACAGGAGGATGGGAACATCTGCTGAATGGGATAGAATATATGATGTTCGCCGTGACACTTGCGGGAATACCATTTGTGGCTGTAGTATTGATCGAATCGGTTATAGGAATAGTAAAATTGTTAAGGAAAACAAGGAGAAATAAAACATGATAAAAATATTATTTATCTGCCACGGCAGTGTTTAAGGGATGGAGCAAAAGCCTTGATTTTATTGGGCTTCTTGGATGGAAATATAGAATTTACACCTTATTTACACCTTTGGAAGACCGGATTGGTATTTAAAACATATGGAAACTACAAGAGATATGTTTTGAAAAATAGGAATTGATGAATGATAGCATAACTTCAAGAGACAAAGAGACTGCTGATTTTTTTACAAAAACAATCTTGATAGTAACATTGAATGCTATATAATAACATTAACAGAACCCACCACGCCTCTGATTTTTCATGCGCAACCCGGTGGGACTTTCTTATTTATGGGGGTATGTATCAATATCCAAAACCAATATTAACAATAGAACAACAAGTATAATCTTATGTAGATGCAGGAATGGAGAATTACATCTCATGAAGATTTATAGAGGGTGTTAAAATCAATTGGGTTTTATCGTTTAAGAGGCTACTCGTTTCATTTATATGATAATGCTACAAAGAAGTATCCAGATGTTGGATTTTTACTGTAGGATACTGGCGTCTTCCTGCGAAAGTATCCTAAGTGCGGGATTTTGATATCCAGTACCGGCTTTATTGATTTTTAAAGAGGTGTGGTGTAGAAGTAAATTATCAATGTAATCGCAAGAAAAAAGCAAGAATCTAAGCATGGAGTTTTTTTAAGATAATGTTAAAATAAATATATCAGTATTGAGAAAGGAGGCAAGCCTATATGCCTAAAACTACACTGATCGATTGTTGTATTAAGAAATATGCTTATCGAGAAGTATCACAAATATATCAGGAATTAGAGATATCTGGGGAAGGTCTGTCACAATCACAGGTTGAATTGATGAGGGAAAAATATGGTATAAATAGTTTCTCGCAAAGAAGAAATGATACCATGTTACGACTACTGCGGCGTGCCTTCATCAATCCATTTAATATCATTCTTTTAGTTCTTGGAATCATTTCACTGGCTACAGACGTGGTTCTTGTATCGAATTTTGCCAGAAATGCAACGACTGCGGTTATCATCTTTTCAATGATTCTAATTAGTGGCACAATCCGTCTGGTTCAGGAACTTCGTGCAAAGAATGCATCAAAACAGTTGAACCGGTTGATACATGAAAGTATTACTGTACGGCGTGCGGGAGAAGTGAAGGAAATTCCAGCGGAGGAACTGGTGGTTGGAGATATTGTTTTACTTTCAGCAGGTGACCGTGTTCCGGCTGATATGAGGCTTAGAGAGCATGTGCTTTCAATGATCAAGACAAGTTATTCCAGATTTGGATTTACACAGATAGAGACTCCTGTTATGGAACATATAGAGAATCTTACAAGCAAGCAGGGTGGTGACAATGAGAAGCTTATCTTCAAGGTGATGAAGAGAGGCGCAGACCTTGCGAGAGCCATCGATGCAGGTAAGGGAGAGCTGGCAGACAGCGGACTCAGATATGATCTGACACTTCCACTCTCAAGATATTATGCGAACAACAAGGAGCAGCTTCCAAGCCCGTTCAAGGCACTCCAGATCGGACCTGTATTCCGTGCGGATCAGCCACAGAAGGGACGATTCAGAATGTTCACCCAGTGCGATATAGATATACTTGGTGACAATACAAACCTTGCGGAGATAGAGCTTGTGGCAGCCACATCCGATATGCTCTCAAGAATATTCTCTGAGGTGGGAATAACAGATTTTACTATCCACATCAACGACAGACAGATACTCCGTGGTGCTGCGAAGAATGCGGGATTTGCAGAGGAAGACATAGCTTCCATACTCATCAGCCTTGACAAGTATGACAAGATAGGTCTGGATGGCATAAGAGCAGAGCTCACAGAGAACGGATATGATGCAGAAATGGTGAACA
>OIZF01000060.1_pt1 | contig 71295 bp, 93 predicted proteins | sample 1588471 | NCBI WGS metagenome assembly OIZF01 (sample SAMN03283279) | human gut metagenome | biome: human-associated habitat; material: feces | host: Homo sapiens | place: Peru | collected 2012
AAGGTCATTATGGCAGAGCCTATGACTATGACAGAAGCACAGAAAGTGCTTGGTAGAGAACTGAAGCCAGCAACCGTTGAGGAAGATGGCTACTTAGTAGAGTACAAAGACGGATATAAGTCTTGGTCTCCTAAGAGTGTGTTTGAGGAAGCCTATTCTGAAATAGGTTCTGTTAACTTCGGTGGTGCTATTAAATTACTGAAGGCTGGTCTTGCTGTAAGACGCAAGGGATGGAATGGTAAGGGATTGTTTATCGTAAAGCAGGTTCCTTCACACATTGAAGCTGACATCATCCCAAATATGCAGTCACTCCCTCAGTCTGCCAAGAATATCTTGATGAGTCGTGAGAATCCTCACATTGACTACACTAATCAGATGCTTATCATCAATCCAGATGGTAGAGCAGACTCTTGGGTTCCTTCCTCATCTGATGTATTTGCGGAAGATTGGGAGGTTGTAGATGAGTAAGCCAGATTGCTCTAAATGTAAAAGCTATAATACTTGTGATTATAGAAAACATGGAGAAATTTGTTTAGGTTGGAAATCCTTAGGAGAGTTTGTTTACTCTTGGGATGGAACATCAGGTAATCTTTAAATTTAATCACTCCTCTCCCTGGTGACAGCAGGGAGAGATAAATAAACAAAGATGAAGAATGTAATACAAGGGGATTGTCCGTGCTGTCCTTATGCGGACCTATTTGGTGGATATTGTAGTTATTATCACTTTTTCCCTGCCAATATCAATTTCGGAGAAGCAACATGCCGTTGTGAAAATTTAAAACCAAGAAATGAAGAAGAACAATGAAGTTTATAGAAGTAATTTCTGGTACACGCGATACTGTTAGTATTCCAGTATCAGACATCAAGGAAATCCATGATTGGTGCGGTGAAAATAGTTCTGTCCTAACAGTACATGGTGAATATTACTATAGTGGACTTTCACGTAAACAACTTATAGAAAAAATAGAAAATTTGTAACTATGTCAACATTTGAACCAGTAGAACATAATAAGCAGCCAAACCGCATAATATACTTCGGTACTGATGGCTGTGTTGGGCATTATCCTTTGGGAATCAAATTTAATCTTACACGAAAAGAGTATAAGGATTTTCAAGAGATTGACAGAATCATAACTGATGAGATTTTAGATGGGAATACTGGAACCTTTCTACGTTACTTGTCAGACGGAGTACCTTACACATGTTACGGTGTCCCTTATTCTCCAGATGATGAACGCCCAGGTAGTAAGACTATCGTATTAGTTGAATATGGTACTGTACAAGAAGTAAAGGATGCAATCTTGCAAAACCCTTTCCTCTTGGATAAATTCAAGAAAGTAAAAGAGAAGTATAAACTTAACATTGATTTTTTGGAGGACAAAAAATGATGGAGAATATAATTGACAAAATGCTCATGTCACTACCAACTATTGACATCGATCCTGATGATGGTGTAGCACGAATGAGTGATAAAGGAGAGTATACACCCCTTTTATGTCTTTATGGCAGTAAATGGCATCTTTATTGGTCGGATGGTGAGCATTATTATTTCCCTGTTGAAGAAGAAAACACTCCTACCGAGGCAATACAAAAGGCTTATGACTATTGTGTAGAACAAGGATGGATAAAAAAGGAAAGGAAATGAACAATATAGAACGGATAGAAAACATATACAGACTTTATTACAACAAGCCTGTGATTATGGAAGCTTGCGGTCCAATATTTACAAGCTCACCAAAAGAATACGGACAGTATCTGCAAAACAGAAAACGTAAAAGAAAATAACTATGTCAACGTCTTCCTTGTGACAGCAGGGAGATATTAAAACAAAAAAAACATGGAAAAAGAAACATTACAAGCAATCAGTAAAAATGCAAATGAAATAAACAAAAGCAATGGATGGGGAGTTATGAAAAATTACAAACGTTTCATGGCCCTTATAATAAGTGAACTGTCGGAAATGTTGGAAGCAGACAGAAAAGACAGATGGTCGAGAAATATTATTATGGATTGTATAAAGGATAGTACAGATCCATTGTACTCAATGACTCTATCAGAAGCACATAATTATATTAGCGATTCTAAGGTTTTCAAAAACTGGTTTGAACTAACAGTCAAAGATACTGTTGAAGACGAACTTGCAGATGTTGTGATACGTATTGTGTCATGTCTTGCATCGTTAGAACTACCAATAGAGGACGAAGACAGAGGCTTGTTCCCTGCTACAAGAGAGAGAATAAAGGAACAGACAGTAGCTGAAAATGTCTACGACTTGACGAAACTTCTAATGGACTGTGATGTAAGGGAATTTCAGAATCGAAGCACAATTATTAGATTATGCAACATAGCGTATCTTTGTATAGACTATGCAAATAGTCTTGGTATAGACATTGTTTGGCATATAAACACTAAGTTGAAATACAACGAGACGCGGTCTTATCATCATGGAGGTAAAAAATATTAGACATGTACGACATCATTAACACTGAACATAAAGCTCGTAAGCCTCACACTTGTTGTTTATGCAATTGTCCTATAGAAGTTGGCGATAGGTATATTCGTCAGTTCCAACAAGAGGGTAGATGCACACTCAAAATGCACAAGGATTGCTTTGGCCTTCTTTCTGAACTTTCCGACCAAAAGGATTACGAAGAAGGTGTTAGTTCTGAAGACTTCATAAACAGAGTGGACGATTATGTCAATGATAATCACTATCAAGAAGATGGTTGGAACGGCTCTGTATATGAGCGAGTAAAAATGATTGTAAAAGAATTGGAGGAAGAAAAATGAACGAAGAAATATTAAAAGAAGCTGTAATATATGGCGATTATATTGGCTATCATTGGAGACAATACACCTTTGAGCAACTCGAAAAAAGAATGCGAGAACTGTGCGGAGCTTGTCGACATGCCCTGAGTAAGACTGAGAAAAGCCACATAACAGATTTTGAAAGAGGAGCATGGTTGCTAATACAAGCTCGAATAGTACAGAAACTCGAAGATGTGCAAACCGTCGAAATGATAAAACTCGCAAACTTTAGCAAGCAAAAAATGATTGAGCTTGAAAAGGATTGTGGAGGTCTGTATTTGCAGGAGGTTAAAAATTTTATAAATATATCCATGGAATAATTAACAATCAAATAGTAGTAACAATGAATCGTAGTGAAGCAAAAGACCTTCTGCCTATTATACAGGCGTTCGTAGAAGGCAGAAAAATAGAGTACAGAGAATTAGGCGAAGAACATTGGAGCGGAACCTCCACGCCAACATTCGATATTGAATCAAATGAATACCGCATCAAGTCAGAGCCCAAGTACCGCCCATTTAAGGATGCAGTAGAGTGTTGGCAGGAAATACAGAAACATCAGCCTTTTGGGTGGATAAAAGCATCTCATGGATATTTCAATATTATAGGTATTATGGATGACAGGATAAATTTTGGTACAAAAGAAAATTGGCTTGATTATGAATATATGTTTAAGATGTATAAATTTATCGATGGTACACCCTTCGGCATAAAGGAGGAATAATCATGGCATGGGTAGCGGTAGATTTTATTGGTGAATGGATATTCAACTGTAAGCCTGATATGTGGGCTGGGGATTGTGTCGAGCACAACTATTGGTTGCCGCAAGATAGATATGGAGCCTATGGTTTCCAACTTCCTAATGGCAGCATAAAGAAGCTTATCGGACGAGAGCTTAACTGGAATGATGAACCTGTAAAACTTAAGGAGGAATAATTTATGAGAACAATTAAATTTCGTGGCAAAGACGTCTTTACGGACGCTTGGCGATATGGTGACTTGGTTCACAACCAAAAAGTGACAACAACAGGCTTAGAGCCTCGTACTATGGTTGGTGGGTATGAGGTTGATCCAGAGACTGTAGGCAGTAACACAGGACTGGAAGACAAGAACGGCAAGGAAATATATGACGGTGATATCCTCGCCCATAATGGCAAAGTTATCGGTCATGTTGTTGATGGTGTTCGCGGTTACTGCTTCGATGTGGTGTATGCCATCCCTCTATTCACAAGCACATGGCCGTTATATGGAGTCGTTGTTAACGACTATAAACGCGATGTAGAGATTGTTGGCTCTATCCACGATAAGGAATGGCAGGAGAAGTTGAACATCAAAAAAGAATAGCCTATGAAAGCAAGATTGGCAAAGAAGATAATTAAGGCGAGTGCTACTTATGGTTTCTATTGTAGAATGTGCGACACTCACAGTAGATATAAGTATCATCCGTATTGGACAAGCCATTGGAACTACTATGGTTCTCAGATGGGCGGCGCTCCTTCAGCAACTTGGAAGTTAGACCAACGCTTGAATGCAGCTTTGCGACGACTGCCTCAATATACACAGAAACTGTCGAGTGCTGTTGAGGCAAAGTTAAGGGAGATAAACAGACTACGCAAGATGTTGAAACGATTAAAAGCCGAACAAAGCGGTAAGGAAGGGGACAGTAATGGGAAGGCAGATTTTTCTATATCCAGTAAGATGGAGAGTCTATAACGGCAATCTGTTAGACCGGAAAGCGAGTCGTGAGCTGACCATGCTCTACCAAAGGCGCATGGAAGAGGAAAGGAGCAAGGGGGAGTTTGTCCCTTATAGGACTTACTTCCGCTGCTCAAGGTTTAACATTATAAAATGGAGGCGACATGAAAATACGTATTGCAAAGAAAAAGGCTAAGAAGGAAGTTCCAGTTGAATATCCTTCTTGCAAGAAGAATAACATAAAACTGACGAAAATTAGTGACCGTTATAATAATCGATATAAATATGTTTATAGAGAATATAGCAAACCGTCCTTCGATATGGTTTTTCTGAGCGTTCCAAGAGGGAAAAAGAAGAAGCCCTTCGATGAATTTTTGAATAAAAATAAAGGTGGTTTTATACCACCACAAATTTATAAAATTTAAATAATATGAAGATTAACATTTTAGAATTTTTCATGGCAACATTGCAGATCGCCTTTATCGTGTTGAAGATCTGCGGAGTGATTAACTGGTCGTGGTGGGTAGTGCTCATACCGATTATCCTTTTTTGTTATAATCAATATTCTCATAATGGTGCTTGTGTTGTGTGCGAAAGGTTACTAGAAGCGTAGAACAATTAAAACACCGTGGGATTAAGTTGTAGCATTAAACAAACACACTATGGAGAAAAGAATTATCTACAGCACAGAGGTTTCTGTTAGCAACATGATGTTGGAAGCAGAAAAAGAAATGAAGATTAGCGGAGAGGAGGTAGCGGAGGTCTTCCTAATGGGATATATATATCTTTGTTCACAAAGAAAGCTGTTCGGCATTATCCCATTGCCCAACAAACACGATTGTAAAGTATTTACTCACATATTTGTACGTAATAAATATACTGGTAGGGTACACGCAACAGTACCAAGTCTTTTGAGCTTTGAAAGCAAGAAGCGGCTCATGGAGGAGACACAGAACTTGGAGTCATGGCTGCGCAACAAGTGCAAGCAGTACGAGCAAAGCAAACAGGAGGAATAACAAAAAGGCGGATGGACAGGGAAAACCTATTCATCCGCCTTTCGATTAAGAATTTACATACCACCAAATCTTGTCTGTTGGGTGGTCGGTGTCCTCGTCAAGGAGGAAGCTTCGTGCTAACTCGCATGACTTCTGTAGTAGTCGGCTGCGGTCACGAAACCATGAGCGGAGTGTTTCGATGTGGTTTGAGTACATGAGGTTGACGGTAACACAAAAGTCCCAGAAATTGTAATCGTCGGGCAAGGTCGGCTGCATCTTGTCGTAAGCTGCCTTTATCTCCTCGTATGCAAAGAACGGAGCATAGCATTTGTGCGTGTCGTCACAGAAGTAGTACATACGTGCGATGGCAGCACGTGCGTTGTCTTCGTTGAAATGGTGGTCGGAGTCGAGCAGATAGAGCATTTTGTGAAGAGCAGACTCCATCTCCTGGTCTGTCATTCCGCAAGAGTTGTTGCGGATGCGTGAAGCTGCGCTATCGAAAGCGTCAGCAAGTAAGTTGCGTACATTCATAGTTATTTGGTTTTAGTGTTAGACGTTCTGTTGCGTCGGAAGATGCGGCATGTCACCTGTACGATGGCACAGACATACAGAGCCAAGGTCATGAGGATAAGGATGAAGTCGGCATCGTACATTTCGTTAGTTATGAGCCATGAGCCGTAATAGAGCCGTATGGCATTTGTGCCAATGATGTAGGTGAACGGTATGCGCCATATCCAACATAGCTTAAAAAAGTGACTTGCAGGGAGCATGAAGACAACGGGGAAGATGTAGACCATGAAGTAGAGATAGGCTATACATTCCTCGTTCTCACGAATGTCTATGAGTATCTCGCGTGGATTGTCGTGAAAACTGTATACTCCATACCAATGACAGAGCATGAGGGAAACAGGCACGTATCGAAGAGCCTTAGAATAGAAGAAGAAAATTGAGCGGTTGAGTATTACGCTCACCTCTGCTGTTGTTTGTTTTGGTAACTCTTTCATAACCTTATTGTTTTAGAAAAAACGTAAATATAGCGAAAATAATAATAAAATGAAAGATTTTAGAAAGATTTTGTAAACAAATGCACGTTTTTCTTGATATGTATTAAAAAAAGGATAAGGAGATTATTTCTCCTCATCCTTTATCACTTTGCCGACGATCCACTTGTTGCCGTATTTTTTGAGCCAAATATCAAGCCATTCGAGAGCCGAAAGCAAGTCTTTGTTCTCGGTAGAAGGTGCGCCTTGTAGGGTGGAGTATTCGCCATAGGAGACTCGCCATAGATTTTCGGGGGTCTTGGTGATGGTGAGCGGTGAGCGGTAGGTCTCACGTGCATCGTATGTGCGTAATGTTGGAGGTAGCGACTTGAACAAACGATGATAGCGACGGTCGGGGTGTCCTTCTACTTTGGGGCATGGGTCAATAGGCAGCGGGTCGCCATCTCGCTCAAGTTTCTCCTCTACTGCCTTGCGCACGAAGGAAGCTCTGTGTCCTCTCAGATTGTCAAGGCGGTCGTATACTGCATCGTTCATCCAAAAGGTCATGCGTTTTGGAAACTTGGGGTCGGGTGTCATAGTGGCTCTTGGTCGGCTCGGTCGCTTGGGGACGTATCGTTCTATCTCGTAGACATTGCCTTTGCTGTCACGTCTGTAAGCATAAACGAGAGATTGGGTAATCTTGTTGTAGACTTCTGCCTTCTCGCTCTCGGGATAATCAGCCATGAGCGACTTGACGATTGACTTCAGTTGCGTCTCGCCTTGATAGGCTACTTCGGTGCGGTCGAGTTCGAAGAGGTCGTCGTATATTACTATTATTGATTTCATATGATTAAGTGTGTTTGGTGTTGAAAGAAAAGGCGAGCCACAAGATTGTCATGACTCGCCATTGGTTATGCCCTAACAGGCAAGTATCAAAGCTAAGATAAATACTATTACTATGCACCATTCTTTAGCGTTCATAATGGATTCCTCCTTTCTGTTTTGCAAAGTTAATAAAAATTTACGGTTAGGCGTTGGCTTCAAGGGAAATATCCCCTATGGCTTTGATGTCTGAGACTGAATTATCCTCGATGAAGAACTTTACCTTCATGTTGTCGTCGATGTGCGCCATTGCCACGATTTCGCCTTTCTCGTCAGACACAAGGCAAATGTCCCCACGAACCTCCGACTGCTTGCGGAGATATTTTACTGTAGCGTCCTTTACTGCGAGTAGGTTAAACTCTTTTGTTATGGTCTCTCCCGACATAGGGAAGAAAAATGTGAATTTCTTTTTCATAATTGTATTGTTTTAAATTGCTTGTGATTTGTTTTGGTTTAGTCCGATGAAAAACTTGTGCTCGTTCATGTCCGCTACAAAGTAGTGGGAATTGTCGTCGAACGGAAACAATTGTGATGAGTTCCTGGCATAGACGTTATCCTTAGCGAGTGCCCTGTTGGTGATGTCGTTGATGAACAGCCATTTTGTCCTTTCGGTGTCGAACTCACGAGATATGTCTATACGGCTGTCAAACAGGGAAAATCTGACTTCAATGAGTCCGTAATCCTCGGTGTAACCGGCAAAAGTCTGCTCGTCGGGGATATTGTCCTTGCATTCGATGTAGCCATCTGGGAAGAGTCGGCTGAGAATACGTTTCTTCTCAGCCGTGGTAAGTGTGCGGAATCGTGACTTGTAGATTTCTTGTCTTGTCATATTGCTATTTGTTTAGATGTTAGACATTGTTTAATCATATTCATGTTGTTGTTGACGAGATTGACAATGCGGTCGTGATAGAGCGTGAACTTGTCGCAAGCACCATAACACTGAACAACCTTCATCTGCTTAAGGTCTACCTCTACTGTCTCAATACGCTTGTCGTCGATGCGAGCGGAAAGAATGAGTGAGTTCTGCTTTTCGTAATACCTATTAGCGTATACACAATGGTGCATCGCTGTGCCTTCCTCGTAGAACTCGTCTACCGACTGTAGGACGTGACACGTGATTAGATTGTCGCTGATGGTCATGTCGAAGAAGCAGCTACGAGCCTTGATGTACTTCTCGTTTTTGTCCATAGCACGCTTGATGCGCTGTATCTCCTCTTCGTGCTCGGCTTTGGTCTTGCGCTTGGCTTCGAGAGCCTGACGAGCGTGCAATGCCCAGTCGTGCGTGTGCATGAGATTATCGGGACACACGAAATGAGGGTTAGAGAGGTCGCATCCTATATACTTCATGTTCTGTAGCATGTCGAAGTAGAGATTGTATGCCGTGTGCCCTTCGTTCATTGGCACATAGTTGTGGCGGAACATAATGCGCACGGCTTTCATGTATTCCTTGTCAAGTATGTTGTTAGTAAGCATGTACTCGGCAAGTTCGTGACGCTGCTTAAGGATTGTCTCGGCAAACTTGTCTACGGACAGGAAACGATACCATTGCTTGCGCTCAGTTGCAAGAATAAGGCTGTCGCAATACTTGTATGTGCCGTCGATGGACTTGTCGTACATATAGGAAAAGCCTACGTCGGTGAAGTGCAGCCACGATGCGCAGTATTTTGGATTTTGCCGTATCTCCATTGGGGAGGAAAGGAGAAAAGCGTCTACGTAATAATGGAACGCTCTCTGACGTGCTATAAGTATCTGCTTTTCGCCTACCTTGTTCCAAAGTTGGAACACCTCCCATGTGCTATAGGAAATATCACGCTTGCCGTGACGGTCGATACAGAAATATCTGAGCACTTGCCAACCTTTGTAAGACTGGTTGATAACGGCATAGCATCGGTTGTACATATCCTCGTACTTGCAAGAGCCGTATGTGTTGCGGATTAGGCGAGCGTTGTCTCGCTTGCCTATCTCGCCTAACTTGTGTGAGAGGTTAACGACCTCTTGTTCTATCTTATTGCGTGGTTTCATGTTAAAATTCTCCAAATAAATCAAGTTGTAATGAGTTGTCTACTTTCTTAGCCTTTTTCTTGGGTTGTGGCTTGGGGATAAGTACTGGCTGCGGTTTTTCTTGCTTGGGTGCTGCTGCCACTACCTTAGCCTTTGGGGTGTCATTGGTTGGATTGACGTCCTTCTCTTGGTAATAGTGGACAGCCATCTGCAAAACGTCTTCGTCGGAAATTGCAGCACAACCCTTTATCGCTTGTTTGCGTGCCTGTTGAGTGACATAACAGAGGCAATTGGTCATAGATTTCTTCTTGTCCTCGTAACGCTCACGGAAGTTTGGGTCTTGGCTTGCCATTTCACCCAACTTAGTTTCAAGATATTCCTGTAATGTCATAGTGTTTCTATTTTTCGTTAATTTTACAAGTTTCCCAACAATGGATTGAGAAGTTATCAAAATCATCAGCCGTAAGGATTAGCTCTCCTTTGCTGCGTATATCGTTAGCGATAGCCTTTGCCTCTTTTGCGCTATTAGCCTCGATAACAACCTCTTTGCTTAAGGTTTCAATAACCAATACTTTGTACTTTGCCATAATAGTATGATTTAAATTGTTGTTAATATTGGTGGCTGCTCCGACCTTGCATCGAAGTGGAGTGGCTTGAACCACATTCAGCCTGTGTGGGGTTACTTCTCGTTGATGATATATTCGATGTATACATCGCAAGACTTCGCAAAGACTTTAAAGCGTACATTTAACCGTACATCTTCGTCTATCAGATTTTCGTTGTAGCTGTCTTCTATCTCACGTGCCCACTCTTCGATTTGCTTTGCCTCTCTATCGTGTAGAGAGTTTTCGAATGACATGTGAACGAAGTTGTTGTTATACTCAACCTTGGCGATATTATCACAGATAAAACCGACATATCTGTTTCCTCGCTCCACATACTGACTATTATCAAATAGACCGTCAAATAGGGTGTCGCTACATAAGTCCTTCTCGTTGATAGGACAGGGGATAATGCTTGTCTTCATAATTGTAATGTTTAAAGTTTATATTGCTCCGTTGTCGGTGTCGCTCCGATATGGTTTCTATCCCCAACGGATGGTTGCTAACGTGCGTAACAGACTGCTCTGCCGTGTAGCTTGTGTAACATTGTGAGTAGCTCACGCTTGATAATTTTGTTCGGTATTGTGCGCAAGTGGTCTTCGAGTTCCTTCTTAGTCCAGAATTTACGAGTGGATGGTTCGTTGTCAAGATACCATTTGCAGATGAACCACATCTTTCCACCGTACACATCTGCCAAACCCACAAAAAAGGGTGTGCCATTGATTTTTACTTCTTCAATCATTGTTCTTTGTTTTTAAGATTGTGCGACCATTCGTACAGACGTTCGAAGTGGTCTGAACCTGTATAAGTATCGATGTCTCCATACTCTTCAATATCGTTCATAAGTAGGCGTACATCTTCTTTAATCTGTGCTCTATCGTACTCTGCGTCTACTGCTTTCTTTGTTGTTACGATTGCAAGCGATGTGCTTGCTATCAGTGCTGATACTAATAACTTGTTCATTTGTTAAAGATTTTTGTCATGAGTTCTGTTATACATTCAATATCATCATCAATAAACCTTCGTGTTATCGGTGCGAGGTTCTTACGCTGTAGCTGCTTGCGCTTGTTGTCGATATAGCAATTAAAGACATTGCGCAATAGTATAGCGTCTATTGGTGTAAGATTAACTACTCTTGTCTTCTGTGCCATGAGATTTAAGTTAGGCGAAGCGTTGGGAGGCTGCTGCCTCCCTTATCTTCCGATTTATTCTTGTGTAAACTCTCTCCAATGTCTACCTACATATATACCCGCTACATAGGAGGCAACCATAACTACAATTATAAGTTCTATCATATCTGTAATGTTTTTAGTGTCGTATTCTCTCTTCTTCCTTGCGGTCGTACAAAGTAAACTCCATAAATTTGCAGTCTCCCGCATATCTTGGTACAGGTGCGAGGTATACACCATAATGTAAGGTTATCTTCAGACAACCGACCTTGTTGTACTTGTCTACTATTCTCTTGGCTTCAGCGAACATACCCTTAAGGGTCTTGCTTTTGAGCTTCCTTGTTGTGCTACAATTATCATAACTAAAGCCTAAATATGCACTCTGTTTCATATCTGTAATGTTTTAGGGGTTAATGTTTTGTTGAATATCTACTACAACCGCTCCATCCGTTTGGGTTGCCGTTAGCTTGACAAACTATCTTGTCAAAGCAAGAATTAATGTTGCTGAAATAGAAGTGCGCATATTTGCAATCTAAACAACAAATCTCTTGTGCTAATGTTATCATATCTGTATGTTTTAAAAGTTAGTGCCGTGTCGGGTCTCGAACCCGATGTGCGCCTGTCGCTCACGGATGGTTGTTAGCGTTCCTTTGCCAATATATCTACATAATATTTTCTGTTCACGTCAACTTCCACAACTTCGTAATAAGTTTTACACTTCACGTATTGTGATTCTGTCTTGTTGATGAACTGCTTTGCCATTGTTTCGCAATAGCTACCACCAAATGAACCTCCTAACGTGTTTTCGTCTCCGTACTCAAGAATAAAGGTGTGCATTTCTTCATCCTTATAGCCTTTTCGTGTTGCCACAGCGAGTATACCGAAGTATGAGTTGTGGAAGATGTATTGCTTTCCTGTAAATATTACATTTACCTCGCATCCGTTTCTCTTAATTTTGTAGATTTCCATAATTGTATGTTTAAATTGTTAATATTAATGTTGATGCAATCTCTTGATTACGCTTACAAAGGTAACGTATATATGTTACATAAGCAAGTTTTTAGCCGAGAAAATGTAACTAATTAACGTTACTTAACCAAAGTAACAAAGTAACGTATATCGGTTTAAAACTTGTTAAGATATTAACGTAATAATACTACATATGAATTATAATCAGTAAATTTGTAGCAATAATAATGTAACGTATTAAAATCACAGTATGAGAATAAAAGAAGTATTAAAGAGATATGGTATAACACAAGACGAGATTGCAAAACGTCTTGGCATAAATCGTGTATCAGTTAATAGACTGCTGAATGATAAAAACGACATGCGTGTTTCTACTGCTGAGAAGTTTGCTGCTGCCATAGGTTGCAGAATCGGTGAACTGTTCGAAGAAGAGAAAGACAGCGACTTTGCAGCCTTCGTGCGCTTCAAGGGCATCCATTACACGGCTGATTCTCTGGAGGAGTTCAATACAATCGTGGAAGAAATAAGAAGTATATCGAAATGAAGTGGAAAATATTAGGTATCGTATGTGCAATAGTGTTCCTTGTGTATCTGTTCCTTATCTTTTGTGAAAGCGTGCAAGACAATGGAATGATATACACATTTCATTACTGCTTACGTGCTTTGTTGGGTATTGTTATAGTGGCTTTAGCTATTGCGTTTACAATGTGTTATTTCACATTTATCCCTAAATACATAAGCAAACTAATAATTGGAAACAATTTTATATCATATATATGTAATATGTTGTATTGTGCTGTATTTTTGATTGCCCTTTTTTGGTTTTTAAAAATAATCGGACCATTAGGGAAAGAATACGACAGTTATATTTCATTCCAGAAATACGTGTATAGACTCGAAAGAAATATTGGCAAATAGCAATGGGCGTTAGCCTCAGTGGAGGGTAGGGCGTCAGCCCTTGGGAGGCGCAGCCTCCCTTATCTCCCCATTGTTCTCCCTTTATCCAATACAGATAAACACCTTTTATCCTATATTATATATATAAGTCACTCTATCCTCACAGGAGTGGCTTTTTGTGTTTATGCGGTGAGGTGCTTTGTGCGCATTATTGAGCGTATAAGGCGTGTTTTTGTGATTTTTCCGTGTTTTTCCGACTTGTAAGCCGTTTTTACTGACCTTTGCAACTCTTTGTTTTGTCTTCTTTTGACTTTTTTGTTACAAAAGTGGTTTTTCGTGCGTACATCTATATGCCTTTGAGTTGTTCTAAATTTCCTCTATCCTTTTAGGTGGTCACAAAAATTACGGGGGTTAGACCAAACAAATTAGTCTGTATGTCGGTTTTTGGTATTAAGTGCCCGATAAAGGGATTGGTGAGGGAAAGTAAAAAATTGTGACATGACGAAATACGGAAAAAGATGTTGTTGTTCTCCGTAAATTTGACGCAACTAAGGACCTTTTAGGCTTCTTTTGGGGTATTGGGCTTCTTCCCTTGTTCTATGTGCACCCTATAGCCATGTCTAAGATGCGTCCAAAATATCGAAGCGATTGAAACATGACCCTCATGGGGTCATAGCCCAAAGGGGTAAATGACTGATAGATAGTGAGTTAGGAGGTTACAAAGTGGCTTTGGTAGACGCATGGTAGAGAGAACGAGGGAAAGATGATTGCTCTTGATGATGTGGAGGGGTGGCGATAGTGGCATGAGTGGTATGTGGCATGGTGGGTGATATGGGAGGATAGGTTAGTGCTGACGTGTTGGAGAGGTTAGGGCATGATGGCGAGGATAAGGAAGCGATGAGGCATAGGTGGATGATGAACGACCCAAAGGGGGTGGGGGCTTAGGTACTGGCTGCGAATTATAGTAGATAAAAGCATAGGTATAAAAAGGTACTGTTCTCAAAGGAGGTCATCATCATTTTCCCCAGAAAAGGTACTCCACAGAAAGGAGGTCGTTAGTATATTTCCTGGAAAAGGTACTACCGGAAAGGGGGGTCAATGTTATATTCCCCAAGAAAAAGGTACTGGAGAGAAAGAATGTTAGTTATGGTTATTAAAAAAGATATAGATATGACAGACATTAGCAGATACTTTAGGTTGCCATTAGGCTTTAGTGAGTTGTCGGGCGCGAATAATCCGATGATAGGTTTGCTTGGTGCAGCCAGTTTAGGTTTGAGTGTAGGTAGTTCGTTGTTTGGAGGTCTTAAGTCGCGTAAGGCAGCCAAGAGAGCATTGGCCGAGCAGAAATATCGCACGAATGCGGAGAAGGCTTGGTATGACAAGGAGTATAATACGGACTACTTGGATACAAAGGCTGGTCAGAACTTGATGCGTAGGGCTCAGGAGGTTCAGGACAATTACATTCGTAAGGCGGATGGAGCTGCAGCCGTTGGCGGTGGAACAGCCGCGAGTACAGCAATGGCAAAGGAGGCAGCAAATAGGACGATGGGTAATACTATTGCGAATATTGGCGCCAATGACACGGCGAGAAAGGCGAGTGTTTCGGATCAGCACATGAGGAACGAACAGAGTCTTTCTAAGCAGAGAGAGGATATTTACAATCAGCAGGCAGAGACTACGGCTGCAGCCGCTCAGAATATGAGTAATGCGATGATGAGTGCAGCTCCTGGTTTGGATGGTACTCCTAAGGCATCAAAGCCTGGCAAGGTTGATGTATCAAGCCCACAAGCCAAGGCAGCTATGGGAGGCTCGGTTGTTCCTAAGATTAACGAGAACGAGGTTTTGTATAGCCAATACTCGGACAAGTTGAAGAATGTGACGGGAGTGTAGGGAGCGTTGTAACGCATGTAGGAAAATAATAAAAAAGATTATACTATGGGAAAGAAAAAGATTGATATAAACGCGAAGAAAGGTGTAGACGTTAATCGTGTGATGGAGGCTGCGGGTTTGTTGAAGGATTCGCTCGTTGACGAGCAAGCAGCAGAGATTGAGCGTTTGAAGTCGGCTCTTGCTGGTGTGACAAAGGAGCGTGACTGGTTTGAACGTTGCTTGAAGTCTGCCGAGAATGCTTTGGCGTATAAGGACAAGGTGATAGAGAGGATAAAGAAGAAGAACGCTAAGCGCATGTCAGAGAAGTGCGAGGTGATTGCTGTACTGAACAAGGAGATAGTATTTCAGTACAAGCGTAGGGAAAAGGCGGAGAAGTTTGTCAATACCCTTGGTCAGGCGTTTGACTTGTTGAAGAAAAACTTGGAGGATTATGAACACAGTATTGGACGATAAGGAGAAGAGGGAGGGTGTTGTAACACAGCCTGGTGTTGTGGCTCCTGGTGTTTTGGCACAGCCTCAGCAACCAGCTAATGTGTTTAGTGGTAAACGACCTACTACGTTTGAGAATATGCCTGTAAATGTAGGATGGTCACCTAACGGGGAACCTGTGACTGAGGGCAGTAAGGCTCAACAATCGTGGCAGACGTCAAATCCGAGAGACATGGAAGGAAGGATGCCATCCTCTTACGCTCTTAACTCTAAGCCTTTGGTTGGTGTTGATTTGGGTGCTGTTGGTGGTGATAAGGGTGTTACTGCTGTGTTTGAGAAGGACGATAGTCAAAGGGATGGTGGTTTCTTTAAGTGGCTTGGCGGATTGTCGAAGAAGCGACCAGGAAGGCGTGAAGGCGAGAGTGATGATGATTATGACGAGCGCATGACGAGAAACAATATGCGCATAGCCACTTTAGCTGACGCAATACGACACATGGGGAACATCTATAATACTTCCAAGGGAGCTGCGCTACAGAAGTTTAATAATCCGACTGCTGAGATGCAAGCAGACCTTGACAAGAGAAAGGCAGAACGTGCGAGAAAAGCTGCTGCTGAGGCTGACGCTGCGTATAAGAATGCCAACTTGCAGATAAAGATGGATGCAGCAGATGCAGACAGAGCTTATAAAGGGCAGATGGTTGAGCTTAAGAAAAGTGCTGACAAGAGAGCAGACCAGAACGCTAAGGACTTGAAGGCATATCGCGATGGTTTGCTTGGGGTACAAGAAGGCAACTTGAAGTTGGCAGGTGAGAGGTTAGGCGAAACCAAACGCCACAACAAGGCTACTGAAAGACTAAGTGCGAGCAGACTGGCTTTGTCAATGGCAAAAGCGGCTGGAGGCTCGGGAAGCAGCGGCGGCGTAGGAGGCGGTTATGGATATGCCACTCCATACGGAAGACTGGCAAGCAAGAAACAGCTTACGCCTCAGCAGGAAGCCCAGGCTTGGACAGAAATGCGTAATCTTGGTATGATTACTCCTCAGAAGCAGCGTGAACTCGACCGTGCTATGAATGGATATGAGGGAAGTGACGGCAAGATGGTGAATCCAAGTGCAGATCGAGCAAGTAAGATTATTCAGAGTGCCATTAGCTATGGCTTGCTTGACGCTTCAAGCCGTGGCGAGTCGCTTAGAAAGACGTTCAGGGACGGATTTGGCTATGCTGACATCAGGACGAGCGACAAGGCCAAGCGTGGCGTGAACACTTCGGGCAGAAAGGTTGGATATGTGACCAAGAGGGTGTCGAAGAGTGAAGCCAAGCAGATTAGGGGACAGCGCAAGGGCGCGAACCCTATAAGATGGCAAGGCTCTGGCAGTAAGCCGAAGGCACAAGCCAAAGGTGGTACATCTACTGGTAAAGGAACGAACTGGAGTCAGTATGTGAAGTAGAATATAAAAACACGATAAATAAATATGGCAGACAATAGATATTATTATTTCAAGGATGCGAAAGGTAACAGGCATACGGTAGACAAGACAGCGTATGACAAGGACCCGATGGGATTTGCAAAAGCATTTCCTGGTGCTCGAATGGAGGTGATAGACCGAAAGACAGGGCGAAGAGGCGATGTGAGCGTAAAGGATGCGAGTCGTGTTGGTGACTTTGGTGCTCATCTGTTTACGGGAAGAACCGTGAGAAGAGAAAAGGTAAAAGGGAAAAGTGAAAAATCCTATAGTTCTGCATTGGGACGCGCACAGGAGCGGGTAGCGCAAGAGAAGTGGGGAGGTGAAAGTGAAGAGGGAAGAGTGAAGAGTGAAGAATCCGATAGCTTTGCTATGGGTGGTAAGCCTTTGAATAGGGGCGCTGCTGCGCCTTCTGTGTCTGTGGGTAAGGAGAGTGAGCTTGTGAAGGGTCTTAGGGAGGCTGACGCCTCGAAAAGACGCGATGAAGAGCAGATGCCTATAGACTATACAAAGCCGGGTGCTGTAAAACAGATGGTAGGCGGTGTGAGAAGAGCACAGAAGTCACTGGAGCGTAGAATGGAACAGGCTGGACAAGAGGCTGGTAGAAATGCTGAGGGTGAGATAAGACGAAGGAATGCTCCTGCCTTTGACCTTGGGAACGAGGACGTGAACAATAACCTTGTGAAGACAAGGGGACAGTTGGAGGATGAGTTGGAAGAAAGCAGCAGACAGCTTGTTGACAAACAGCTTGGCGGATATATAAACAATAGTATCCAAAAGATGTTTAAGGATGCGACAGTTAAAGGTGTTGCAGCAGAAGATGCTTTGAGCAAGGCTTCTCCATTTGCATATATGGCAGCAGGAAAGGCTTACAATGAAGCCCTTGATCCTGACAAGCTAATGAATCAGCTCAGCAAGAATGCCGAGAAAGACATGGCTGGGTTGTTCTCTGACCCGAAGATGCAGAAGGAAATAGTAGAAAAGGCAGCTTCGTTAGGTATCGACCCAGAGGATTATGTAAAGAATTATATAGCTCCTGGCTTGCAAGCAAAGATAGCTGAGGAGTTTGAGAAGAGCGAATTGAGCCGTAATATGCCTAAGAGTACGGCAGAATATATCATCCGTGGTGTCAACGACTCGATGATAGGCACTATCTTGTCGATGGGCATGATGTCAAAGAAGCAGAGACAGTATGCTCAGCAAGGCATGGCTATGACCGATAACGGGGAAAATCCTTATGTTAAGCCGGGTATGGGTGCGAGAGTTGCACGCGGAACATTGAGCTTTGCTGCAGACGCTCCTGTGTTTGGCGCATTAGGAAAGGCTGGTGCAGCCGTGGCAGGCAAGGTTATGGGTAACGGAGTAGCCCAGGCAGCAAGAATAGCGAACACGTCATTGCGCGGTCGTATCGTCAGAATGGCTGCAACGGGTGCTGTGAGTCAAGGCGTGACGGGTGTGCTGTACGGTTCGACGAATGCAGCCGTGCAGAACTACTCTACTGGCGATGATACTTCTATTGGCAATACCGTGAAGCTTATGACTATGGGCGGTCTTTCTGAGGGCGCAAGCTGGGCTACTATGGGCGGCATTGGCGGTGCTGTAGGTGCAGGAATCTATAATGTGAGTGGCGTGAAGCGTATTCCTGCCAAGGTGTTCCAGTTGGCTATGGAAGGCGTTGGTATGCACATGGGTGGTAATGTTGCCAAGATGATAGAGGGACATGATACAGATTGGCTGAGCGTAGAGGGAAACCTTGAGGCTTGCGCCAATGTTGTAGCCTTGAAGCTGACACATGCAAGACTGCCTAAGCGTTATGCGAAGGATGGCAAGAAGGAAAGCTATCTTGACATGGTGGCGAGAAACATTAAAAACCTTATGACATCTGACGGACAGAGAGCAGCCTTTGGTGGATATACTTTCACTAATGAGGAGAAAGAACAGCTGTTCGGAAGCGCGTCTGCACCGAAGCGCAAGGAGTCTGTCTACGGATATGACGTACACGACAATCCGCTGACGAGAAAAGAAAGTCTGACATCTTGGGCGATGCGAGCAAAGAAGACCGCAGCCAAAGGGAAAGGTGAGGAGTCGTATAAGGATACGGACGCTGAATTTGTGAAGACTGCCTATGATGAGATAATGGCAGACAATACAATACCTTGGGACACAAAGGCTAAGTTCTCTGCTTTGGTTATGGGAACGGTTCCTTCGTCACGTCCTATGATGGAGTATATTGGTTATGGAGGAGGCACTGTAAGCGAGTATAGTAAATATGGAGAGCTATTGTCAGAACATATCGTCAAAACTGAAGACGAACGAGACTCTGTAGTTTACTCACTCAGACTGAGACGCGAAAACCAACGTTTGGGTAATGCCTATGGTGCAGCTCAGATAAAGGACGAGAAGGTGGCGCAAGAAACCTTGGAGACTGTAGCCGAAACGTTTGGCTTTACTGCTGAACAGTTGAAGGCAGCTATGGATAAAGACCCGTTGAAGCGCAGCGAGGGAGAACAGAACGCTTGTGTGGCTCTGAGAAAGGCTTATGAGGGAGAGCAGTTCCCGGAAGGAACGTTGCATCCCGACCAGTCGCAGACAGAGGGCAAGGACGTGGTTGAGGAGAATAACCTTGGCACGGAGAATCCTAACAACGAGGCTGTGGCTGAGGTGCTGAACAACATGAATAATGCCGAAAAGGCGTTTAATGCAGCCTTGGAAAGCAACGATGTGTTGAAGCAGGAGTATGAGAGACTGACAAAGGAAGGTCTTTCGGAACCTCAGATATACATGGAGCTGATAAACTCGGGACTGACGCAGGAACAGCTTGCACCTTTTGCCGACTACATCAACGCCAAGGCTAAGGCTGTGGGCATGTATCGCGGAACTGAACAGAAGATTGCTGAGACCGTGCAGAAGCATGTGGAGCAATGGAGCTATAAGGGCGAGCTGAACGGCGAGAAGCAGGATGGCGGCCAGATGTTGTTTGTGAAGGACAACAATGGCAGAGTACTTATTGTTGGAGCGGGCGATGTTGCCTTTGATAATGAGGGTAGAGCGAGAGAAAGCGTTGGCGACATGCTTAGCGTGCTTGACCCGAATACAAAGGAGATGGACTTCGTGAGCAAGAAGGACGTGCAGCTTGACCATGTGGAAAAGACGGAGGACTATGCCAAGAACTATCAGACGATGTTGGAGGAGAAGAACTCGGTGGCTTACGCTGAGAGTGAAAAGGGAAAAGAGAAAAGTGAAAAATCCGATACTAAGACTGAGAGTGTTGTAACACCGAAGGAGGGTGCGTCGGCGCCTGGAGTTGAAGATGTAAAGCCTATAGGGGAAGGAGAAAAAAATAATCCATCCGATAATGGCAATGGAAGTAACGAGACTTTAACATTTGCCGATGGGTCACCTGTGCCGATGATGAAGGACACGAAAGGCCGTGAGACTGCTGACTACTCGCAAATGACACCCGAACATGGAGCGGAGTGGATGTCTTCGCAGTTTGGCGAGAACGCAGAAGCTGCTGTAGACGGACAGATAAAGAGAGCCGAGAAGATGCTGAAAGAAGCCGAAAAAATAAAGGTGGATTACACGGGCGACTTGAACGACGCCAAGGAAGCTGAGGCTCAGAAGACGAAGGCGGTTGATGCCGCCAAAGCAGAACTGGAGCTATATACCAATATCAAGAAGGTAATGACCGCGAATAAGGTTAAGGCTGGAATGGAGAAGGTAGGTAGTGCAGGTGAAGAAGGTTCGGTAAGTGAAGCAGGTAATTTAGGCGCTGTTCGTGAGAAGTTTGAAAGCGGTAAGCGTATTGTGGGCAACAAGCGTACACGTACATTGGCTGACGGAAGCAAGCTAAGAGGACACTATGAGATTGTTGAAGCAGACAGTCTGACACCTTCGCATAATGCCAACGACGGATATAAGAAGAGTGATGGTTTCCCCGTGAACGAAGAAGGCAGGACTATCAATGACCGTGACTATGAGAATGACAAGCAGGCTCAGCTGGTAACTGATATGATAGCCATGAAGTATGACGGACAGGCAGTAGACCAGGTTCCGGTTGTGACATCTGACGGCATTGTTGTTGACGGTAACGGCAGAACGATGGCGGGACAGAAGGCAGCAAAGAACGGTACCGACAGTGCTTATCTTGAAGCATTGAAGGAGAATGCAGAGAATTACGGCTTCACCGCAGAGCAGATTGAGCAGAGCGGAATAAAGCATCCGCGCCTTGTTCTTGTGAGTGACGAGCCGATGAAGTATGACACGGCAACCTTCGCCAAGTTCAACAAGAACGAGAAGAAGACACAGGGCAATACACAGCAAGCAGTGGCGAACTCGAAGAAGCTTTCTGCAGACGAGATAGGCACTATTATATCAGAGATAGAGGGAAGCGGTAATCTTGATGCATTCTTTAACAATCCTACAGCAATAAACTCGTTGCTAAAGCGTTTAATAGATAAGGGCGTGATTGGTCTGAACGAGGTAGCCGGATTGCGTGAGAGTGAAGACAAGCTCTCGGCAGCAGGCAAGGACTTCGTGAAGAATCTGTTGCTTGGCAGCGTGTTCTCAGAAAACACTATCCGTATGATGGGCGTTGACGGAATGCTTAAGACAAAGGCTCTGAATGGCATCCGTGCTGTGACAGACAACATGAAACTTGGCGACTATGCTCTGATGAAGGAGATAGACAAGGCTGTGCAGTTGGTATATGAAGCTCGTCAAGGCGGAAGCGGTGTGGACGCATACTTGCGCACTCCTGCTATGTTTGGCGAGAACGCTGCGGACAGATTTGACCCTATATCTCAGGCTATCGCTCTTGCTCTGGAGGGTAAGGTTGAGGACTTCCGTGAGCTGATGATGGCATATAACCGTAATGCAGCTCATTATGCGGATGCCAGTCAGGCGGAAATGTTTGGCGAGAGGCCTACAAAGGAAGATTTTGTAAACGAATTTTTAAAACTTAGAAATTGGAAAGACTATGAAACAAGACATTCAAGCAAAGAAGGAAATGGCGATGCTGGCAGCTCTGAGGGAACTGAACCGCAAGCACCAGGAGGAAACGAACCAGCAGAAGGACAGCGAGAAGTAGACAAGGCTGTCAAGAGGGAGAGTGAAAAGGGAAAAGAGAAAAGTGAAAAATCCGATAGTGTTGTAACACCGAAGGGCGATATAAAAGACGCTATAGACCCGAAGGGTGAGAAGACAAAGGAGGAACCTTCGAAGACAAATCCGTTGGCTTGGTTGGCGCATACTGCAGAAATGTATAAGGACGAGCAGGTGCAGAAGGCTAAGGAGGAACTGGCGAAGGCAAAGGAGAGTGGCGACGCTTCTGATATAAAGCGTGCTACAGAGAAGATGAAACAGGCGATGGAAACCAAGCTGAGAGGAAACGGTATTGGCTTGGTGGAGCGACGCAGGATTATCGGTCGAGAGATAGGAAAGATTCTTGGCGAGGAAGTAGGCAAGGCAGAAGCCGAGAAGATAGACAAGCCTTGGGAACAGATGGACTTGGAGGAACGAGAAGCCGTATCATCGAAGAATCCTCTTACGGAAACAGAGATAAACGAGCTGACTTCTGAGGAGAACAAAGAGTTGATACCTGCCGCACTCGCATACTTGCGTGGCGACAAGGGCAATATAATTAACGCAATTTCTTACTTTAAAATTTGGAACGATGTTAGAAGTAGACATGAGAATGTTCCCGACAATAGCGGAACAAAAGACGGAACACAGTTGGATGCTCCCAATACTGGAGGCAGCCAAGAATTGGGATTGGGACGAGGACGAGAAGGCGGAGGACCTGATGGACCAGTGGATAGAACAGACGGCGAACGAACTACACCCGGAGAGCGAGAGAGCGGAACGGGCGGTGAGAACGACACTCCTGTATCTACTGGAAAACCGCGCGTTGACAAAGGTGAAGGAAATACACCCGGAATGGATGCCGTATCTGCCGGAAGTACTGACACCCGAGGAGGCGGTGGAGCTGGCAATGAGGGAAATGTACCTAAGCGAGGAGGACAAGGCGGCGGCAATGGACCTCTTGACCCGAATGCAGGACGGAAGCCTGCAACCAAGCAAGGAACTCATTTCCCAGATAGTACATCTGAGCGACTAAAACAGGAGCGCGCCGAATACGAGCAGAAGAAAAAGGACTTTTGGGAAAGATGGAAGAAGGCAGGACAAGGATATGTGAAGATAGCCTTGACTCCCTTCAAGAAGCTGAACCTTTCGCCCGAGCAGATAGAAATGCTCCCCGAGTTGTTCAAGATGCACCTTAATGGAGCTGTGCTGAAAATAAAGGAAGGTATCTACAAGTTCAACGAGTGGAAGGCAGCTATGCGCGCCGAGGAAGGCGAGGAGTTGAAGATGATAGGCCTCAGCGATGATGATGTTGACAGATTCATCGAAGACTATTGGAACACTCCTTACCAGATGGACGGTGAGACCCATACCATCGGCGAATGGGCAGGCATCCACGGAAACGAGAAGCTGAGAAACAAGCTTTCAGAGCCTCTGAACGATAAGTATCAGAGACAGATGGAGGCCGAGCCTATCAAGGTGAAGATAGGCGACAAGAAGAACATCGAGGAGACCCTACCCTATCTTCTGCCTCAGCAGCAGGAGGACGTACTGAAAGCAGAGACACAGTTCTTCGGCAAGGAACATGCGGACAGAGAGCACGCCTATGGCAAGGGCTACATGTTCACCAACGGCACGGGTACGGGCAAGACATTCACGGGACTTGGCATTGCGAAGCGACTTGTGAAGCAGGGCAAGGGACGAATACTTATTGTGACACCGAGCCAGAAGAAGGTGAGCGACTGGATAAAGGACGGACGCAATCTGAACATGGAGATTCGCGACCTTGACAGCATAGCCAAGGAGCGTGGCACAACGGCTACGACGGAAAGCGGCGAGGGCGTGGTGATCACCACATTCGCCAACTTCGGAGTGAACAAGAAGCTGCTGGAAACCAAGTGGGATGCTGTGATATACGACGAGAGTCACCGTATCATGGAAAACAAGAATGGTGCGGAGACAGCACGTAGTATGCAGCACTACATGATGACGAACAGAAGCGAGAATCATTGCTTCCTTAGGCTACAAGAGACGAATGCAGACTATCAGAAGATGAAGAGCCTTAGCGAGCAGTTTAACGCTGAGCGCGATAAAGAAGTAAAACGTATACAGGACGAATACAAAGCGAGCCATCCGAGCGCAACGGCACGTGACATATCATACGCTACAAGTAAAGCATTACCGAAGGAGATAATAAACTTTACTCCTGGAGATTATGCCAGTTTCCCGAAGCTTGGAGAGATACACAGCGAATTCAAGAAGGCTTTTAGTCATTACATAAATGAGGTGATGCCTAAGCTTGAGGCGCAGGCAAAAAGCGAATGGAAGGACACAAAGACTATCTTCCTTTCAGCCACACCGTTCAATACACGCGAGAACCTTGACTATGCGGAGGGATACATTTTCAAATATCCCGAAGAAGAAAAGGGCGGAAGAATGAGCGGGCGCACACAGTTCTATCTTGACCATTTTGGCGCTGCATACAAGTTCCGTTATGGCAGACTGGAGCAGAGCACGAGTAATCCCGAAGCTGTAGCCAAGCAGGAGATAGCCTTCTCTGACTATCTGCTAGACACGTTGGGAACCATGAGCGGACGCATTATAGACAGTCCGTATGACTATTCAAGAGACTTCCCGACGGTATCGCCCGACCATGCGGAGCAGTTCAACCAAGCTGTGCAGGATGCCGTAAGAGGACACGGAGTGCTGGCAGACGCTTACCGTAAGACGATAGGCGACTATACTTATGGTAGCGCGCTGTTTGAGACTATGAAGGTGGCTAACATTATCGAGCGCATAAAGGCCCATTTGGACGCAGGACGCAAGGTCGTGATATTCCACCGAAGAGTGGAGACAAAGGAACCTATAAAGCCGCCGTTCGCCTTGATGTTGGATAGAGCTAATTACTCTATCTCACTTATGAAGCCAGGCGAAGCAAAGAACGAGGCGATACAGGCTGTTAGAGCTTTCAGCCGGAAGTATGCCGACTTGTTGAAGTGGGAGCAGACATTGGACTACAGTATGCCAAGAGAGCAGATAGCCAAGGTGTTCGGCAAGGACAACGTGCTGTTCTTTAGTGGCAAGGAAAGCTCAAAGGTGAAGGACAAGGCCGTGGACACCTTCAACGACGACAACAGCGGCAAGAACATCATCGTGATTCAGGAGGCGAGCGGCAAGGAGGGAATCTCGCTGCATGACAAGACGGGCGAGCATCAGCGAGTGTGCATAACATTGGCTCTGCCACAAAGCCCTATCACAGTCTTGCAGATAGAGGGACGCACCTACCGTATCGGCAACAAGAGCAACGCCATATTTGAGTACCCGATATTGGGACTGAACTCAGAAATGATGCTGTTCGGCGAGAAGTTCAACAACCAGGTATCGACGACGGAGAACCTTGCGCTTGGCAGTAAGGCGCGAAGCTTGAGAGACAGTTTCGCCAAGGGCATACTGGAGCATAGCGGAGTTGTGCCAATTGAGCAGCAGGGCGTTGGCGGCAAGGAGTTTGACGCGCCAAAGGAGCAGAACGCCGACCCATACGATGACGCTGTGCTTGACTACTACTCCAACCAGAAGCTTAACTCGCGCAACCGTGAGGGCGTGGACTACTTCCCTACCCCGGAACCATTGGGCTACAAGATGGTGGAATGGGCGAACATGGGCGAAGGCGACACGGCAATGGAACCGAGCGCAGGACATGGAGCCATTGCGCGATATGTGCCAAAGGGCAACCGAATGACAGCCATTGAGCCGAGCCAGAGTCTGTTCACCAAGTTGCAGTTGAAGGCAGGAGGCTTGGGACGAAAGTTCGTGAACACCATATTCGAGAACTACGACATCAGCAACAAGCACGACGTGGTGGTGATGAACCCACCGTTCGGCACGGCTGGAGCAACAGCCATTGCTCACTTGGGTAAGGCATTTAAACACTTGGAAGAAGGCGGTCGGGTGGTGGCTCTCATACCGAGAGGATCAACGGACAAGAAGTTTGACAAGTGGATTGAGGGCGAGAAGACCGCCGTGCTACGTGCGGAGGTGGAGCTGCCCGACATCGTGTTCGAACAGGCAGGTACGAAGGTAGTATGCCGTGTTGTGGTGGTGGACAAGATAAGCAACGAGGCTATGCGAGCAAAGGCTGGCCATCCCGAGAAGTGGGACTTGGGCGGTCACTACGACAAGATAGAGGACTTCTTCGAGGATTTGCGCGACGTGGAAATGCCCGACCGCATTATCGACACCAATGCGATAATGATGAAGAAGAGTAAGCAGACGGTTAAGGACTTGGAGGAGTTGAAGAACGTGCGGGTAGACTTTAACGAGGGTGGCATCAACGTGCGTGTCAGAGGCGATTGGAAGGACTACTCTATTCCGTTTGATATGGAGGGTTATAGTGCCGAGCAGAAGAAGAAATTCCTTGGCATCACGTACGAGACCTTTGAGCAACAGGAGCGTCAGACAAGAAACGAGACGAGCCAGGCTGTGATTGCGGAGCTAAAGAAACTGACTTGCAAGTTGGCAGGCATGACCGAGGAGGAAATGCAGCGATACTTGAAGAAGAAGTACGAGGGCAAGAGTGTGATGTACAGAGTGGAGCACGCTGCTGAGGTGTATAACAAGGCGAAGGGCGGTTCGAAAGGACAGCGCGATGGCCGTGTTGTGCCGGAAGATGTTGACAAGAAGACATCGGAGGGAATTGAGAAGAAGTTTGATGAAGAGATTGGGGAGGTAGAGAGTGATTTTGACAGCAAAGAAGAATTTATGCAAGCTGTTTCAGATAAGATTTTCCTTGCTTCCCGTTATCGAAAATCAGTATTAGAGAACCAAAAGAAACAATTAGAAAATGAACTCAGAAGAAAGGAAAGCAATACAGGCGAAGATTCGGAGAGAGCGGGAACTGGAAGACTCGCGTCCGTTAATGCGGATAATAAGACTACGCTTCAAGGACATAGAAATAAAGCACAAGACAGAATTGCCTTGGCTGCAATCAATAGAGAACTTGACTATAGACGAGTTAGAGCAGAAAATCTCAGAAACACTTACGGATTGTCAGCCGGAAGTGAAATCGGATTTGGAGAGGTTGAAAAGATATTTAGACAGTCTAACACCTCCCCAGAACTCGGAAAACTGTTTGCCCAAACACGCGATGTGCTAAAACGCCTTGGTGTAGACTTTGGTGTACAGGATGAAATAAATAGTGGCAAACTGACAAGTCCAATGGGCTACGCTTCGCCTGAACGCGATATAAGATATTCTATTGACGGACTTGTAAAAACATCTTCTTCTAAGGTAGAGTTACCTGTGACCATTCTTCATGAAATGATACATGAGGGTGTGAACGGAGCCATTCATCTTGTGAAGAGCGGCAAGGCAGACGGTATGCTCACCCAAAAACAGATAGAGGCAGTTGAGACAATATCGGAGATATACGACCGTGCCGTTGGGAACCAAGAGAAGTTTAGAGAGAATAACTATGGACTTGAGGACGAGTATGAGTTTGCAGCACAGATGGCAGACCCACGTCAGAGAAAAGCACTTGACCTTGGAGTGATGGACAGAGTGGTGAACTTCGCAAAGGAGCTTATGCGCAAGGGAGACCGAAGCGTGTGGGAACGTGTGAAGGACGCTGTGAAGAAACTCTTTGAGGTTTCGGACAAGAGCAAGATGGATAAAGCCATTGAGGATATTCTTGAAGACTTCAACAAGACTATAGACGATGCAGCTATGGCTGATGTTGACGAGAATGGGTGGAGCTACGACAAGGGTGTTGTAACACCTGAGAAGACTTCAGGGGCTTCGAATGCTATGAGCGAGCGTATCATCAAGACCGTGGAGAAGGTTGCCAAGAGAACTGGAGGCAAGGTGAAGATGGTGAACTCGGTTGAGGAGATTGAGAACCCGAAGGTGCGCAAGGATATAGAGAGCGGCAAGCAGGTGACTGGCTGGTATGACGAGAAGACGGGCGAGGTGCATCTGTATATGCCGAACATCCATGACACGTATACCGCGGAGAAAACCGTTTGGCACGAGACTGTAGGACACAAGGGTATGAGAGGACTGCTTGGAGATAAGTTTGACTCCTACATGAGAGACCTTTGGATGGACTTGGACAACCCTATCAATGCTGAGCTGAGAGCTTATGTGAAGGAAAAGATGAACATGAATCACCTTGGATTCTATGACGCTATTGAAGAGTTTATCGCCAAGAGCGCAGAGGACGGAAAGGGTGAGCCGGGATTCTGGAACTACATTAAGAATAAGGTGACAGATGCCCTGCATGAGATAGGCTACAGAGTTTCGCCTAACGTGAAGGACGTGAAGTATATGCTGTGGCTTGCGAAGAACGTGCAGAAGCATGGAGACAGTCCGCTGTGGAAGCTGAGAGCTGAGGCTGTGAGGTGGAAGATAGAGCATGAGAAGACGGAGTACACGAAGATTGAGGGCGGCGAGCTGTATGACAACGACGGCAAGAGCCATGACTTCGAGAACATGAGTCGCGAGGAATGGCTGGAGACAACGGACGGAGAGATACACTACCGCACGGCTCCAAGTGCTGCTACCGCTTTGGACAGATACCATCATGCCCTGGACCGTCATAGCTATATGGCTACGGAGGCTTTCATGGACAATATGCTCTCGTTGAAGAAACTGATGGAGGCTATTGATCCGTCTATCAGGAAGATTGAAGATGTGGCAAGCTCGATGAATCCATATCTGATGCAAAATATCACGGAGGGCAAGATGAGCGACAAATCCAAGCTCTTCGAAATACACTATATGGAGCCGCTTGACAAGGCTATGTCGAGCGTGTTGGACAGCTTCGACGGCAAGAAGGTGGAGGACAGAATAAGGAACTTCAATCTGTATATGATTAGAAAGCATGGATTGGAGAGAAACCGTGTGCTGTTCGTGAGAGACTGGATAAGGGAAGAACGAAAAGTGAAGAGTGAAGAATCCGATAGTATTGATGCTTTGGAGACTGCTTGGAAGGGCGAAAAATACGACCTTAGAAAGAAGCTTGACTCGGGACAGATAGACTTGAAAGAGTACTACCGTCAGATGGACGAGTGGATTGTAAAGAACTTGGACAAGGACTTCAAGGCTGAGGAGCATGACTATTCGGGTATGCACGGCTTGCAGGGTATTGCAGACAAGAAAGCACCATACGATGATGCCGGAGCTATTGACGAGGTAATGAACCAGGAGGCGAGCATGGAAAGCATGAAGAAAGGCTCAGTTGCCGACTTCTGGAAGAAGGTGAAGGCAGCTACTGATTATTCTGTAAATTCGGACTACGAGAGTGGACTGATAAGTCAAATTACACATGACGGAGTATTGGGCATGTTCGACTGGTATGTACCGTTGAGAAAGTTTGACGAGGCTACCGCTGAGGACGTATACGGATATGTGACAGAAATGGGCGACCCAAGCAACTATATCGGTACGACGCTGATGAACGCCAAGGGACGAAAGAGTCTGAGCAATGTGGAGATATTGGCACAGATAGGCTTGATGGGCAACCGTGCGATAAGAAACGGAGGGCAGAACACTATAAAGCAAGCCTTTGCGCGATTCGTGAGAAACAGCGGAGAGCAGAATCTTGTGAAGGAGACAAAGGTTTGGGTAGAAAAAATAGGCACAGACAGAAACGGTAACGACATTTGGGAGGAGGCTTATCCGAAGATTCCCGAAGGAGCCGAAGCTGATGAAGTTGCAGAAATTGTGGATGCCTTTGAAACGGACATGAGGGCCAAGCAAGCTAAGGGCGAGGCAAAGAGTCTGAGCAACAGCACGGACATCGGCTTCAAGTTCCAAAGAGCGAAGGACAAGAGCCAACACTTTGTGGACGTGAAGATAGCAGGACGAACACACAGATTTGTGGTGCTTGGCAATCCGAGAGCGGCACAGGCTTTGAACGGAATGCTGGAGAACGGCAAGGCAAGCCAAAAGTGGTTGCAGACTGTGACACGATGGATGGCTATGGCCTCAACATCGTGGAGTCCGGAGTTTGTAATGAGAAACATCGTGAGAGACGCGGAATTTGCATCTTCGCATGTGAGGGCAAAGGAAGGTGGAAGATATGCTAAGAAATGGGCACGCTATTATGGTGAGCTTAATCCGCTGAATGTGTTCTACAATGAGGGCGCAGGAAGATTGAAGAGCATGAAGATGAAAGACTTCAAGAATGGTGTAGGCTTCGGACTGTATGCCCGATACAGAGAGGGCACGCTTGGCAACTCGAAGATGGAGCGATACTTCAAGGAGTTCATGGAGAACGGCGGCGAGACAGGTTTTGTTCAGTTGTTCTCGATGCACGACATGGAGAAGAGCTACAAGAGTATTGTGGAAAAGGAGTCGGCAAAGGGCGCGAAGAAGGTTGTGGTTAATGCTGTGGAACTGCTTAAGAAATTGGGCGAGAACGTTGAGAGCTTGAACGAGGTGGCTGAGAATATGGCACGCTTCGCCACATATTGCACATCAAGAGACTTGGGACGTTCGGCAGCAAGAAGCGCGTATGACGCAAAGGAGGTATCGACAAACTTCAACCGTCATGGTTCGGGTGATGCTATAAAGAGCTTCAAGAACGGAGAAATGGGTGATTGGCAGAAGGCAAGGCGAAACACATACGGCTTTGTGGCAGGCTACCTAAGAAACTACTCGATGTTCTTTAATGCTGGCATTCAGAGTACGAACCTGCTGTTAAAGAATATCAAGCGTGCGCCTGTGGGTACTACTGTTGCTATGACATCTGCACCGTTTGCCTTAGCGTTGATTATGGCTGCTGTCAACAATGCTATTATACAGAATGAGGACGAGAAGGACAGAGGCAACGTGAAAGACCCGTATGGCGAGTTACCAGACTATATCAGGAGAAACAACCTGTGTATATATGTGGGCAATAACAAATTTGTGACAGTGCCGTTGGCTATTGAGCTGAGAGCATTCTATAGTCTTGGCGACTTGGCAGCAGGACAAACATTTGCCCAGAATGTGAAGAGCCAGCGAAACATGGCTATGGATGCCGTGGGATGTATGTCGCAGCTATTCCCGGTGGTGGACTTCTTGAATAATCCGAACTATGAAAAGAGCTTGGAAAACGGAGTTGGCATGACTACAGAAGGTATTGCTCCTACTGCTATAGTTCCGTTCATTGAATGGTGGCTTAACAACGACTGGAAGGGTGCGCCGATAAGACGAACGGGCGATAAGACAGAGCTTAACCCGGCATGGCAGAACGCCTATAATAATGTTCCGGCAAGACTTGTGGACTTGAACAAGTGGGTGAACGCCAAGACAAACAATATAGCTCCTGGTAATCCGGAAATGAAGGGCAACGAGGTTCTTGACTGGGCAACGGACCCGTCGATGCTCAATCATTTCTTCGGTTCGTGGAGTGGCGGTATGGGCACATTTACTCAACGCACTGCAGGCTTGGGTGCAAAGGCAACGACTGGCAAGACAGACGAGATAGAAGTGGGCGATGTGCCATTCTTGCGCTCACTCTTCTATACTCCAAGAGAACAGTCGAGCATGGCGAGAACCAAAGCCAAATGGTATAACTACAAGGAGGAAATGGAACAGACTATCGCCAATAACGACAAGCTGAAATCGAAGAACGTGCCTACGATGAAGAGGATTGAAAATGCTGCTGCATTGGAAAAGTTCGAAGGCTCACCTGAGCAAAGAAAGGTGAATATCATCAAGAATGCGGAAAAGCGAATGCGCCATTGGAACACGATGAGAAAGAAGTGGGCCGATGATAAGAAGCAGGTGGACTTCGCGAATAAGAATATTGAGATGATAATACAGGAGGCTGTAGAAGATTTGGATAAGATTGATTAAAGAAAAGAAAAAGTGGTGGACCCTTTAGAAGGTTCACCACTTTTATTTACTTGTTATAACTTATGTTTATGCAAACAAAGCATCAATCTCCTCATTAGACATTACCTGAATATCGGCCTGATTAGCAAGAGGATAGAGACCATTACTATCACCCGTATATAAAGTAGGTGATGCAATCGAACCAGCCACTGACAGTCCTGCTTTCTTTAAATACAATTTACCTTCTACTGGAGTATTTAAGGCACCAAAGGTTTCTTCTCTATGCGCCCAGTTATTATAATATTTACCCTCATGTCTTGCTACAAACATATTTTTAGTTGTAAGATAGACAATATCATAGTTTACAACAGACTCAGAAAGTGATTGCTGAAGTATTTCAACATCCCCAATAAGGGGTGTAAATATATCATCAAACTTACATACATCAGAGTATTTACCCGCATATAGTTCATCATTGATTGTATCAAGAATTTTCTTATCTTCTTCTGACATCAAGCCATGATTCTCGCTTGTTGCATCCCACAACTGTCCATCAGTAACCTTGCCATTTGCATCCAAGGTAGCTACACCATTAGCCACACCCTTCTGCTCCAACTTCATGTAAGGCGATAAGTCCACTGTTGGTGTATATTCACCAATTTTCTCCCACTTGGTTGCGTCATAGGTGGCTGAGGTATCACCAGTATAGATATACTCGGCATATATATTTTTACCATTAGGGTCTCTGTTTGCCGAAGCTACAAGATATATACGATTCTTATTAATGCCACTTGTAGGAAGAGCAGAAACAATCTGAAACAGAGTAGTGTCAATGTTATTTGGATCTACTTCCTTTATCCAACCACTTGATGTTTTACGATTAGCCCAGTTGGTTAGTCTATAGAAACCAATTCCCTTAACATACCACTGCTGACCTAATGCCAATGCTGTGTCTGTTTCCCCAGGATTAAGCAGCTGCCAATCCTGCAATGCATACAAAGCCGTAAGGCTTGCTACAACTTTATGACCTCCAATATGTCTTGCGTCTGCCAAGGCAAAACCTGTTGCTGACACATTACTTGGAGCCAGCGTATTTGCTTGTTTTAATGCCATATCTTTTTTATGTTTTTAATGTTAAACAATTATTTATGCTATATCCAGGAATGAGTTATCCTTCAATGCTCCTGGGTTTACTGTACGGTATACCAAGTAAACTATTGAAGCACCAGCTGCATTTGTCACTGTTACCTCACTCTTTTCAAAACCTCCATTCAGCAATGGTGTGGCTCCATTCTGTACTATCTTAATCAACTCACCCATTGCCTTTGGATAAGCTATTACATAGTACTGGGCATCTGTTGCTGAGATACCTTCAAGCTTTGCTGTGCGTGAATTATTAAGGTCTGTCTTACTCAAACCCTTTATAACATCTGCTGTTATACTTGATGTTGAAGCCAAACCAAAGTAACGGCGATGATAGAAGTGTACACTTGCAGATGCTGTCTTTGTGTCATTGCCACTTGCGGGCTTTACATCTGAACCAACAACCATAAGACCAGTTTTGGCAGCTGCGATGGTTGCAGAGATGGTGGTGTCAGTCTTTACCTTCTCTGGGGTTGTGTATGTTGCAGAGGGTGTATTTGCTGCTGGAAGTGCAGTCCAATTACCAGATACACTTGTTGGAACTTTCTGGCCTTCCTTTGCTGCTGGATATGAGAATGCGCCTGTCCATGATGCTTGATAACCGTTTTCAAGTGACAGGGAGGTTGATGATGAAACCATTGATTCCACTGCTGTACCAGCTGCGTTGAACACATTCCATCTGCCTCTGATTTCTGGTTTCACAAGGGCGAGGTTGCCGTTCTTCACCCCACTGATGAAGTCTGCATTTGCCTTACCCTTTGCTCCGTCATAAGCCGTACCTGATGATTCACCAAGTTTTAAGGTACTCTTTGCTACATGAGCCTTCATCAGCTTAGTATACTCTGTAAGGCCTACCTTGTCTAAATACTTTGTCATAACTGTTTGTTTTAAAAAAAATTTATGTTACTATTTATCTTATTTTTTATTTCTATGCACTCATTATCTCCCTAATATCCTCAACAGTCATAGTCTCTGTTGCTGCCACTCCTTTTTCAAGGTCTGCTATCACTTCTTGCACACTCTTAGTGTCTGGACCAATTGCCTGGCCAGCATATCCACCTACACCAATCAGATATTTATAACCATTCTTATTATCCTCTGTACATATAATAGCCTCGGCAGAAAGTCTTGTAATAGTAGGAGTGCCACCTTCCTCCGTACTATCAGTAACAGTACCTATACCTATATCATGTATAACAGACAAATCATTTGTGTGATAATTAGCCATTCCCTGTGCATGACCTCCAGTACTTAATATACAAGTATCTTGTCCCTCAGTATGTGACCTATAACCACGTGCTATAGTACGCAAACCTTCTGCATGGCTTGCAAATCCCAAAGCCTGTGTTTCAGAACCTTCTGCATGTGATCTCAGTGCTACAGCTTTTGTCTTATAACCCTCTGCATGTTGTGCGCCACCAGTAGTGTTAGTGTCACTTTCAGAGCCAGTCTCTGTCATATAACCTTCTGCGTGGGAGAATACACTGTATGCTTTAGTTTGTTTTCCTTCTGCATGAGAATTTCTTCCCTTAGCTTTAGTGCTACCACCCTCGGCATGCGAGGCATCTCCTTCTGATACAGTCTTCCAACCCTCTGCATGAGAAAAGTCTCCTGCTGCTTCTGTTACATTTCCTTCTGCATGAGAAGCATCACCTCGCGTTATTGTGCTTAATCCTTCTGCATGAGACCTATTTCCAATAGCAGAGGCACTGCCTTCGGCATGAGATCTATTTCCACTTGCTGTAGAATCACCTTCGGCATGTGAAAAGCTTCCAGTTGCCTTGTTGTTACCAATATTTCCTTCTACAACAGCACCTTCACCTTCTCCCTTCCTCACGGGCAGCCAAGTTCCATTGCTAACTGCTTCAGCAATCTTTGTGACTAATCTTTTTAGTCCTAAACTGTCTACAAATTTTGTCATAATTGTTTGTTTGTTAATTTATTACTAATGTTTGTTAAACTTTATATTTTATATTTATTTTATTACTCAAACTCTTGTAAAACTGAATATTATATAGTATCTTTGCAATGGGTAGTAAGTTATATGGTTAATGAAGTACATGCCTTGTGGTGTAGTATCCTTATTGTATAACGCTACCTTTTTTTATGTCCTTTTGAAAATAAGCTTTCCTTCTTTGGTTTTCCTTACATATACTTTTACATCATTCATATATGTTTTACTCCTTCCATCATAGAAACGTACAAGCCATAAACCACCACCTAATTCAGAAGTTTTTCTCGTAAATCTTGTATATTTTTTCTTTTTATTAGGAAATTTATCTCTATAAGGTTTACCTCGAGATACACTATGCTTCCAATATGGTACTCCAACAACTCCATTACTTAACTGATATGACTTTACTATACCAACCCCTGTATAGTCTTCCTTAGGATTAAACCTATATTTCAATGTTTCACAAGCCATCTCAAAAGTTCCCTTTTTACTTGTCACACGTTTCCCATTAACCCAACTATACTTTTTTGAAGTACCTGTAAGGTTAGCATGTGGAATACTTACTTCTCGTAAATGTATAGTAGTGTCTCCATTTGTATATGGATTAAACATTCTAAAACCACATGGAATGTTTCTTTGATATCCAATTAAGTTTATTAAATGAGCGAATTTAGTTTTTTTGTTGATAAGTGGTATTCCTGATGATTGATACGTATTACTTACATCTGTACCTGTATTATCACGAATAATTATATTAAATGTCTCAACTTTATTATCACTCCATACTGTTATACATGGATGTCCACGAAAAGCATATATTGTTCCCCAATCATACGATTTTGGATTTATTGATTTACCAATAACTATCTGACCATAAGGTCTTTTCTTAGAAACTTTCTTCTTAAGAAGAAGTTTCATATTGTCAGTATATCTTTTAAGTCCTTTATCATCTACAAACTTATTCATTTTATGTCTCCTTTCTCTCCTACTATTTCTTCGATTTCTTTTTCTGTTATTCTCTCAATCGCAATACCATTCAGAATATCATTTGAGAGTTTGTCTTTTGTTATTGCACCAGTGGCAATTTTGTCCTTAGTTATACTTCCGTCGGCCAACTTCTTCTCAGTGACCGACTTGTCGTTAAGGTCGGCAGTTTTGATTAATGGGACCTTAGAACCGATTTTAGGGTCTTCTCTAAATGTAGGCATATTTAATTTCTTTTGGTTCGGTTGATGTGAAAATCTGTAGTCCGACGGTTTCGGGGAGGATGGTGAGGCGGAGCTTGAAGGAGGTCATATCTTTGTGACGTCGGATAGGCACGCGCGGATTGGAACCATCGGAGACACGTTGCCGGATGATGAGTTTGCCGGGGCGTTTGAGGGTGACGATGAGGTAGATGTCACGCTGAAACTGAACTTCGGGAGTTACCCAGGCAAGTTCTTCGGGAGAGTATGATGCAGTGAGAGTGTACATAACTATACGGACTGTTTGGAGCCTGTCAGCTGGACTGCAATAGCGAACATTGCTTGCGCACGTGGGTCTTGGTAGGCGGTAAGCAAGAGGTAGGCAATGTAGTAGATGAAGGCAGACTCGTGGATGGTTGGAATATCTACGGTGGTATCATCAGAAGAAGTGTCGATGTCGGAAGCTATACCGATATAGACAATCTCGGCAGTGTCGGTAGAGGTGTAAGGCTGAACAAGGATTCTCGTAGGAGAGCCTTGCATGACAGTGGCGAGAGGTCGGTTGACAGTACCCTTGGCGGTTTCGTCGAACATAAGCAGAGCGTCGTCGGAGGTGTCGAGAATAGGTATGGCAGCCTTGTGCCATGACGAGAGACGTACGCGAGATAAGGTGACGGTGGAAAGAGACAAGGGGATGGTGATGGTGGCGATGTCGGAAAAGCCATCATAGGGGGTGATAGTGAGTGTTGTAACACTGGAGGAGGAAGAGGAGCTTGGAGATGAGGAGAGGGTGATGGATTGGGAGGTGGCTACGGCGAGCCATCGGCGTGCGTCGTTGATTTTGGCACGTATGATATTATCCATGTAGGAATCCTCTCCATTGTCGGCAAGCTTGGCATCCTCATGAGTCTCGTGGTCGATACACCATTTTACTTTGTTGATGATTTCGGAGATAGTCATAACTAATGCTTTAAGAAACTACTCGCCAAGGGACAGTTTGGGGAAGACGATGCCTTCCTTAGCTGCAAAAGCGAGAGCCTTGGCAGGACTGGTGAAATTCTTGGAGTAGTTAGTGTTGACGTAAACAAGAAGCTCGTCGGGGGTGGTGACAGAATCGACACTATCCACCTGCTTCTTGGGGGTTGGCTCGGGAGTTGGGACGGGGTCGATGTCGTCGGAGGTTTCGATTTCGCGGACCAACACCACTGTACCGGACTTGAAAAGCTTACTGCTCTCAAGAAGGTCTTGAAAGTACTTGCCTTTAAGAGAAAGTTCAGGACAAGTGCCAGCAATGACGTTGCCACCTGTGAACTCGTAGTGAACCTTGTTGCCACCTGCGCCAACAAGAACATGATGACCATTGTTGAGAGCCTGTTTTAATCTATATATCTTAATCATTGAGTTTTTGATTTTAAAGATAAGCCTCGCTGAGACATTAGCGAGCAAAGCCGTTGCTCAGCGAGGACTTATCGGGACAACTAATTTATTACGGAAATAAAAAACTTTATGCAGCCACGTCCTGACCACTGTAGAGTTCCCACTTGGTGCCGTTGTAGTAGTAGACGGTACCCTTGTCGTACTGAAAATCGCCAGAGACGTAGTCCTCGGTAAGGGCAACCTTCATGCCGTTAGACGGAGTCTCGGGGAGTTTGGGAGCAGAGATGATAGTGGTAAGAGTGGACCCGCCAAGCTTAGAAATCTTTTCCTCAGGACCAACAAGTATAGAGTTGTAGCCACGGAGAGCGATACAATCGGCCTCCTCGTGAATCCAACGCTTAGCGTCGCGGATAGCACCTGCACCCTTAGACATGTCGTTGGTGCGCTCCTTGTTGGCAACACGCACGTAGCGACGACTCGCCTTAAGGTCGATGATAACGGCAAAGTCCTCCATGTGCATAAGGTCGAGAGTCTGATCCCAAACAACATCGAAAGTACCGAATGTGTCCTTGATGCGCTTGAAAGTAAGGTCGAACTCGTCGTGATTGATGATGTCGTTCTTGCCATCCTTGTCAATCTTCATCTTCTCCATGCGCTCGATGAAGTTCTTGCCAGCGAAGACGTAAGCGTGGTTGTTCTCGGCAAAGTCGGTGAACTGAAGCTTAGAGAGAGCAATCCAATCGGCCCACTCATGAACGTCGCCAATAGCATACTTATTGGTAATCTGAGACAAGATGCCCTCAGCAATGTAAACGTCCTCTACAGCACCATCCTCGGTGAGCACCTTGAAGCGTCGTTTAGTACCAAGCCAGTAAGAACGCTCAGCGCGGAGGTTGTACTTCATGATAGCATCAGCCTTGAGGTCTTTGACGGTGATAGGCACCTTGGTCTGTACTTTCTCGTAGTCGGTAGTGAAGAGAATGTTGAGCAGCTTCTTCTGCACACAAACCTCCTTCTCGCGAGGCTGCATGTTCTCAGGAGGAACCATAAGCTGAGACTCGCTTGCGGCAGTTGAGCCAACGAGGAAGACAGAGCCCGAAGGAATGTCGGGGCAGGTCATGCTGTCAAGGTCGTCGGCAGGAGTGCCATTGTCCTTAGCCTTGCCGTTGGTAGCCTGGAGAGTGACCTTCTTGCCGTTGGACTCGATAACGTAGAGCTGAAGAACGCCCTCGCGCACGGTAGTAGAACCTTCCTTGTAGCCCTCAACGTCGGGAACGTAGACAGTAGAGCACTTGTAGAACGGACGGAGAGAACCAGAGAAGTTGGTAGAGTTAAGCTCGATGGTGTCGCCACCAGTGATTGGAGCAGTAGTCTTACCATCGAGAGTTTCGCCACCGATGCGCATGTGTTTGGCAGTCCAGTTCTTGATAGGAACCTTACCAGCGACCTGTCGAGCGATACTGAGAAGCGGAGTCTTGTATGGGTAGAATTTGACAATGTTATTATCCCATTCATCGTCAATCATGTCACCCTCTTTGAGCTGGGTGGATGAAGCCTGAGAGCCCGTTAAATCCTGACCATCCTTTTTGCCACCGGGGCTGTTGAGGTCGCTCTTGCCAGGCTCAACGGGTTCGTTGGCAGCAGCCTCAGCAGCGGAAGCCGGGTCAGGACCCTCGTCGCCAATCTGAGGCGCAACATTGTCGCCAACAGCCATGAGCGACGAGCCGCCAGTTACAACGGAGAGAAGCATAAGTAAGAGCCAAGTAAGGAAACGTCCGCTTTTAATAAAATTAATAAACCGATAGTGTTTCATTTAATTGATATTTTAGAAATTAATAAATAATAAAATGTGTTTTACTTTTAAACCAGACCATCCCAGAAGCCACTGGACTTCTTTTTGGTGGGTGACACACCACCGTTAGTACTGAGAGAAGGCGGAATTTCGGTCTTTTCGGAACGCTTGACCTTGTTCTGAATCTTTTCGTTACGGCCTTGCATAGCACCCTCCTCGCGTGCGGAAGCCACATCAGCGTCGTAGTTTTGCGCGTTTTTGAAGAGCTGCCACGTCTCGGTGGAGACTATACCATCCTCGGCGTCGCCGATAACCTTGAAGAAACTCTCCCAAAGGTCGGCTTTAGCGTCGTCGTCAAGACCAAGTTCGTCCATAGCATCGGCCGACTTTTGGAGGTTGGCAACAAGTTCTTTTTCGTGGTTTTCCTCGTCAGCCTTCTTCTGCTGAAAGTCGGCAATCTGCTGAGCCACCTCCTTGCCTATCTTCTCGTCCTGCATAGCAGCGCCGATGTCGATGCCATGAGAAGCTATCCATGTGATAGGGTTTAGGTCGGGATTCTTTGTAAGGTCCATAGCCATAGCTGCAACCCAACGGTTGTTGTCGAACATTTCGCTGAGAGCCTTGCCATCCTCCTCATATCGGGATAGGGCGTCGGCATCGTCGTTCATAGCAGCGTAGCGAGCCTCCTTGTCCTCAAAGTCGATGTCCTTGTGGCGTTTGGCAAAACGCTCGGAGAAAGCCTTGCGGTTGGGTCGGTCGTCTACGGGTGGAGCTGTAGCCGCTGCTTGCGACTGAGCTTCGGTCTTGATTTCATTATTTTCTTCTGCCATATCTTATATATAATAAGGTGTATTATTCTTTACCTTTTCCGGGTATCTACATATTTTTGTTTACGCTTGCGAATATCCCGATTTTTTGCGTCCGTTTTTCCGTGTTTCGTACCTGCAACTTTGGGACAGACGAAACACGGCATTTCGCGCTGTCATTTAGAGTATTTTTGCGCTGATAGACAATGACGTAAGATAGAAATATGCAGAAAAATATACCCACCTTATCACGTGTAATGCCGACTTCGGGCAAGACGTTTGACACCGTACGGAGACGTAAGGAGAGACAGTCGGGCAAGAAGACGGACTATGAGCTGCTGCAGCGATGTTGGCAGGCATGGAACAACCTGGAGGCTGTGCGTATGGTTAGAGACAGGGCCAAGAGATACTGCTACGGCGACCAATGGGGCGACACAGTGAGAGTGTACAAGAACGGATACTACTATGACATGACGGAAAGAGAATATCTGAAAAGAAAAGGCTCTGTGCCGTTGTCGAACAATGTGATGGTGTCGATATTGAACACACTTGTGGGAATGTACGCAAAGCAAGGTACAGAGCCAGTGTGCTTTGCAAGAACACGCTCTTCACAGTCACTCTCGGATATGATGTCTGCCACTATGCAATGCAACTGGCAAAACACACAGATGGAGATATTGTTGAAGCACGCGCTTGAAGACTACCTTGTAGGAGGAGTAATGGTGTGTCGAGAGACATACGAAGACAGAACACAGGAGATAGAAGACTCGTGGACAGACTACATAGAGCCAAACTATGTGTTTTGGGAAGGAGGATCAGACCCAAGACACCTTGACCTGTCGCTGATAGGCGTGCTGCATGACGAGTCTATAAACGACCTGTACAAGAAATTTGCGAAAGACGAGTACGGACTTAGTATAGACGACCTGAACAGGATATTCGACATAGACCCAGACGACAGTCAGACGGAAGGAACTATGCACAACGACACAAACGACCTGTCGAACATATCATTTGATATACCGTCGAAGCGCGGACGATACGTGAGAGTAATAGAAGCGTGGACGACTGAAACGAAATACAGATACCAATGCTACGACCCGATAGCGAAAAACGAAAGTGATGCCTACTTCCGCATAGAATGTGACGACAAAGTGTTGATAGCAGAGCTAAACGCGAAGAATGTGAAGAGAAAGGAGCAGTATGACCTGATGGGAGTACCGCCAGAAGACAGAGCCTATATCACGGCAAAGAAAGTGGCAGACAAGTATTGGTACTACACGTTTATGGCACCAGACGGAACCGTGCTATGTAGCGGAGAGACGCCATACGATTTTAAGTCGCATCCATTCACGATAAAGCTCTATCCGTACATCAACGGAGAAATACATCCGTTCATGGCAAACGTGATAGACCAGCAGAGATACATAAACCGTTTGATAATAATGAACGACATGGCAATACGCTCGTCGGCCAAGGGTGTATGGCTTATCCCTACACAGGTATTGGACGGAATGACACCAGACGAGTTTGCCGAGCAAGCGACGGAGTATGACGGAATGATATTCTACACGCCAAAGGCAACGCTGCCAAACTCAAGGCCAGACATTATCACGTCGAACGCCGTGAATCTTGGAACAAACGAGCTGTTGCAGATGGAGCTGAACCTGATGCGCGAAGTGTCGAATGTGTCGGGCGCATTGCAAGGCAAGACGCCAACGGCTGGAACATCGGCCTCGAGATATGCGCAAGAGTCGCAGAATGCCTCAACCTCGCTCTACTCGATACTGAAAGACATGGAATCGTTTACTGAAAATATTGCACAGAAGAAGTGCATGACGATAAAACAATACTATGAGGACGGCCGACCCATCTTCAATAGCGATAGCACATACCCGATAGAGTATGACAGACTGGGCGCAAGAGACATAATGTTCAAGATTTCTATCAAGAACGCTGCTGCCACAGCCACCTATCAGAACAACGTAAACGACAAGCTTGACATGTTGTTTGACAAGGGAGCCATCAACATCATACAGTATCTACAGAACCTGAATGAGCCGTTTGCAGACAAGCTGCTGCAGGACGTGCAGAGTAATATGGAAGAGCTAAGGGCGCAGCAAGAGGCAATGGGGCAGCAAGCGCCACAGAACGGAGTAGTGCCCGAGGCAAACCAACAGGCAGTAGAACAAGCGCAAGGATACTTGATGCAATAATATCAAAAATGTAAAATATGGATATAGCCATATATCTTGAAGATGTGAAAGAAGCCGTAAAACGGCAACTGTCCATCATAGGAAAACACCATAGCACACAGAAGGGCGACACGCTGTTCTCGGTGTCAACACTATCAAGTGTGGAAGACACGGTAATGCGACAATGCATAATAGACGGAGCGCAGCTTGTGACATCAAATCTATCGCCAGTGTTGTCTGGGTATGAAATTGGGAAGAAGCCCGGAGGACATAAAGCAGAATATATAGCGTTCGTTGTGAACACTACCCGAAGCAACGATGCACTATCAGGAGCAGCACAAGACAGTGTGAAATCACTACTCATTGCTTATGTAACGCAATCGGTATTGGCGATGGTACTGCCAGACCTTGCTGGAAAATATGCTACGGACGTGCAGGCACAGCTACTTGCAGCCACACGACTGATATTTACGAAGACACCGCCAGGCAGTGCGGACAAGACGCTTGCGGACTGTGTGGGCTCGGTTGAACTATAGGTATAAACAAAAACAGTAAGTCACCATGATAATAAAATTCCAGATAATAAAATCCGTGATAATCGAGGCTGTAAAGGCAGCTACCTATCTTAAAGGCAAGATAGACGAGGCAGCACAGCCAGGGCAGAAAACGCCATACTTCGAGATAGCAGGAGACGAAGAGGTGCACGAGCGCACATTGGACCATGACCTGACAACAGCACTCGAAAAAGCAAAGATAATCTTTGTAGACTACTACGTGCCTACAGCACAGACGATAGGCGACAATGCCATATACTACAACGACAAGACAAACGACATAGTAGAGTTCACGCTAAACGTGTCGCGAAGATACAACGGATCACTAACAGACACATTGGCAAGACTTGTATCCAAGTTTGTAGAGGACACAATGTGCTACGAATGGTGGGTAAAGTTGGGCAACCTAAACCAGGCAGCACCGTATCAGTCGGCAGTAGCAGCGGACGAGATTGCGATAAGACGCTGCTTTGTATTGTCGGCACCAACAGTACCAACAATAAAATATCCCACAACACTAACTGCAAAGGTAGACGGAACAGACGCGGAGGGCGAGATAATAATACGTGTGGACGAGAATGCCACGGTGTCGTACAGTATTGACGCAGGAGCAGTAGACGACATTGAAGCACGCTCGGAAGACCCAAGCATAGTGGAGATAATGCGCTACAGAGCACCAATGACATTTGAGCTTGTGCCACGTAACACGGGAGTAGCGAGGATAAGACTATTCTCACGACATACAGACAATGTGTATGTGGAGTTTACGGTGATAGTGTCGAAGGAGTACTACTAAAAACAAAAAGGATATGAAAAAGGATTTTTCGGAATTGCATCCGTTTGTAGCTTCAAGACAGAGAGGGTGGATACCAGTAGCTAACCCCCTTGAGCCACAACCACCAAGGAGAGCATACGGGCATAGCATAAAGCATATCTACATACAGGCAGACCAACTGTTGTTTGATGTGGACTCTGTGACATCATTGATAGACAAGGCTACGAGGAAGACACAGGAAGAGACTGAGGTGACAACATCGGAAGCGGACTCGCACAGACCAATGTTCTACAGATGGTTTGACCAATATATAGCGTCGGTGGAAAGAATACTGTCGGCTTATGTGGCTAAACCAGAAGGAGTGGCGAGAATGAACGAACTGAAAGAATGGCAGGAGAAAGAGATAATACTGGTGATGCCGGATTATTGGGATGCGACGGTGTATGATGCGTTGGTGCAAGCCATTCATAAGTATTTGGTAGATGGGGCGTTGTTTGAATATCTCTCCAACACGTTAACATCGAGAGACCAGAGAACGATAGACAGGGGGAAAAACTTGGAGGACGGAGAGAAGGTGATAAAAGAACTGAGCAGTAGGGTGTTGCCGGGAACGATTAGGAAACACTTGAATCCGTTTTGATGTGAGGTGTTGTAACACCGAAGGAAAGGAAAATATATGGTGAAGACATTGGACGACATACCTCTTTTGTCGGAGAACAGGAAGAAGCTGTTGCCGAAAGGAAAGAAGGCACAGAAGGAATTTATCCGTGATTTGCTATCGAAGAATCAGGAAAAGTTTGAGGAGCTGTTTGAGGAGCTTGCGGATCATGACCCGAAAGCTTGGTTGCTGCTGTATCATGACATGCAGAAACATGTGGTGCCGAAGCAGTCGCAGGTGGATGTGTCGGTGGGTATAAACAAGGACTTCCAGGAATTGGTGGCGTTATCGACCACAAAGACAGATGATCCGTTAGCTATCGGGGCAGAGCCTGTGCCGAAGATAGAGGATGCGGACTATGAGGAACTGAAAGAATACGAAGGATTATAAGACATGACGACAATAACCGACCTTGACATAGATAAATTGCTTGCCGAAAATAAGAAACGATATGATGAAATTTTCGGTGAGTATGACCCGTGGACAGGTGTGGGTTGTTATGATTTTAAGAACAGAGTATGTCTTGAGATTCCAGACTTCATCATTCCGAAGATGTATGTACCGAAGGAGTGCATGAGAACCCTGCTGTATAAAAACCTACAGCATTTCGGCTCGATGAAAGAAGTATTAATACAAGTGCTTCACAAGGAGTATGACGAAGATTCGGAAGACACACAGAAGCTAAGAAAGCTGCTGACCTTTGAGATATTCAAGGTGAGATTCAGAGAAGACCCAGAGTTTGCATTGCTCGTGACGGATAAGATTGAGGACAAGGTATCAGGTGAAATGATACCGTTCAGGCTTAACTATCCGCAGCGAAGACTTATCAATCTGTTTGAGGAGCTGAGACACAAGAAAAAGGCAATACGTGTGGTAATCCTAAAGGCACGACAATGGGGTGGCTCGACATTGACGCAGCTGTATATTAAGTGGATTCAAGACTTTCGGCATGACGGTTGGAACGCTATTGTTCTGTCGCAGGTGAAAGGAACATCGAAGAAGATTAAGGCGATGTACCGAAAGGCGGTGGAAAGACAGAAAGGATGGACGATAGGACACCCAGGAACACAGTTGAGGCTATCGCCATACGAAAACTCACCCGACGACTTTATTGTGACAGATGGCAACAAGGCGTTGAGACGTTCGACGCTGACGGTAGCCTCGTTCGATAACTTTGATGCCGTGCGTGGTAACAACTTCCACTGTGCTCACTATTCGGAGGTGGCATATTGGAAGAAGACACCAGAACATGACCCAGAAGGCGTAATCTCGTCAATTTCGGGCGGCATACATAACAAAGAAGACAACGTAGAGGTGTTTGAGTCAACAGGACGAGGAACTTCGGGCTTCTTCTATGACCGTTGCCAACTGGCAATGGACCCATCGAACAATGACGCATACGCATTCATCTTCATACCCTGCTTCATCATTGAGAACGACATGGAGCCAGTGGAGGACGAGAGGGAGTTTGCTATGTGGCTGCTAAAGAACAAAGGCCGCTCAACCTGTCCCAAGGGATATAGAGAGACAGGCAAATTCTTTTGGCGAATGTGGGAAAAGGGAGCTTGTTTCCAGGCAATCAACTGGTATAGAAACTACCGAAACAAATTTAAGACACACGCATTCTGTGCGACTGAGGCCCCTATCGACGAGGAAGAGGCATTTAGAAACTCGGGCAAACTCGTATTTAACCCATACTCAATAGACGACCTAAGGCAGGGCGAGGTAAAGAAGCCTAAGTACATGGCAGACATTGTAACCACTGGTGAGAAATCGACGGAGGCTATAAAGAATGCAAAGATAAAGATAAGGGAAGACGGAGAAGGCGAGTTGAAGATATGGAGCTTGCCAAACAACAATATATTGCATGTAGCAGACAGATATGTGGTGAGCGTGGATATTGGAGGCAAGTCGTCCACTTCGGACTATACCGTAATGACCGTGCTTGACAGAATGGGCATGATGCCATCAATGAAGGATAAGCCACGTGTGGTAGCCCGATACAGAGGACATTGCAGACATGACGTACTTGCGTGGAAAGCAGCAGCTCTTGCTCACTATTACGACGATGCGCTGCTTGTGATAGAGAGCAACACGGCCGACCGCGAGAAGAACAACAACACCGAGGGCGACCACTTTGGCTCTATAATCAATGAGATAGCGGACTACTATCCCAACCTGTACCAGAGGCGCTCGTCGCCTGAGGACACGACGGGCAATGTGCTTGCCAAGTATGGATTCCAGACCAATAAAATAACGAAAGGCTGGCTGATAGATAACCTTGAGGCTTTTGTGGATGATGGACTCTGGCATGAGCCAGACACAGAAATGTATCATGAGCTACGTATCTACGAAAGGAAAGAGGACGGTTCGCTTGGAAACATCGATGGTTCGGGCAATCATGACGACGTACTGATGTCAACAGCCATAGCCCTATATGTATCGACACATGAAATGGAAATGCCTAAGTGGAGAACAGACGAAGGACTGAGAGGACATTCGGACGGAGTGAAGACAGAGGCATCAATATAAAATAAAACAGATATGCAGAAATCGCTATCATACTCAAAAGGAATAACAACATCGCCATCGGGAATGTTGACAGATGATACGGAACTTGTAGAGTTGGTAGGAATGGTGTATAAGTCAGGCGAAATGCACCCTATACAATTACCTTCCCCTCTTTCAGGTACCGTTACCAACCAAGTGGTCTACATACACAAAGGACCAGACTACTGCAATGCCATTCTATACGATGAGGTGTTGGGCAATATCACGTTTGCAAAAGTAGACTTCGAGAAATCGTCAATAGACAAAACCCAACAAGAGGGTATATCAATAGGTAAAAGCCTTAAAAATATATCGTCGGTAGGCAATACGCTTATTGTGGCCACAGACAAAGGCTTAGCATACCTATTATATAAAGGAGGAACGTACAAATATCTTGGCAATGAGTTGCCCAAGCCAAGGGTAAAATTCCGAACCTCAGCACCTATCATCGAGTCGCTTGTAACCAAGAAGAGCCAATTGTGCGACATAGACTACCTGGTAGACCATCCGACTGTTGGTGCTTACTACAACGACGACGGATCATTCAGTCATCTTGGTAGCAACGCATTAGAAGCAGGCACCAGATACGAAACATTCAGACCAAAGGACGACCGTGTGGACGACTTGCAGACAGCCATATCTGGCCATGTATCCCTGATACTAAACCTTGTCAAGGAGAAAAACGCATTTGCATTCCCCTTTTTTGTGCGATTTGCGCTACGCCTTTTCGACGGTACCTATGCACGTATATCGGCACCCGTGGCTGTGTTTCCTACGATAACACGCAACAACTACATTGTGCCCGTAGGATGGAAAAATCATGAGGTAGTGGAGGATACAGGCTCGGCGTTAAAACTACTCTATTGTCCTTCGTACGTAAAACTGCAATATCAGGTAGGTGGAGAAGACATAGACGAGTGGAGCGACATAGTGAAGGATATAGTAGTGTTCGCTTCGGACGAGGTGCTACCTTTTAATGTAGACGACAATTGGAGCATCATGAATCCGGAACAAACAAACAATACAGAGGTAGTAGATTTCTTAGGAATGAGATATGACGAGGCTGTATTCAGAGGTAATGCAAGAAAGAAGATAGTGTTCAACCTCAAGACATTCCCGGCAAGAGATATTGTATTGCCCAAAAAGTTCAAGACAGAGGACGAGATAATAGACGAGTTGCTGGCAAAGACACAGTTCTTTAAACTATTCTCTGTAAAGATAGATAAGATATACAATACAGTATGGAAGGATGCGCCAATAAAGCAAGGAGTAGTGAGCGCACTGTTACAACAGGAGCAACTGTCAGTAGACGATTATTACGGATGGACAACGATGAAACCAGAGAGTATGTATACGTACAACAAACGACTAAACCTCTTTGGGGTAAAGCGTTATCCATTCAAAGGCTTTTCGTCGTTCATCGCCAACTCGGACATAGTGCAGCGAGATTGCAGGTTGCAGTATTTTGTGCACATCGTAAGCGACACAATGGACACATGGGTAGTATCAGACATGGTAGAAACACTAAAAGAGGTAGCCAACTCATGGTTCTACTATCCCGATACGAATGCTACCGAGGTAATAGTATACGACGTAAACAGCGCTGCAAGCTTCCGTATACCCCTACAGCGTCATGAGCGCCTTAATGGAGCCTACGCATTCCGCACACTGCCTCTGTATTCAACGATTACGAATGAGAACGTGAGCCGCCCTTCGCCAGACCCAACAGCCTACGAGTTTCTATCATCACAGATATTCACCTCAATAGTGAACAATCCCTTTGTCTTCCAAGCCTCAGGAGACAACACAGTAGGCACGGGCAACATACTCGGCATAGTAGCCAACACAGAGCCAATATCACAAGGACAGTTTGGCCAGTACCCTCTGTTAGTTTTCACGACGGAAGGCATTTATGGCATGTCGGTAAGTTCGGAAGGATTGTATGCAGCGAGTTACCCCATATCGCGCGAGGTGTGCAACAATGCTGCATCGATAACGCCAACGGGCAGTGTTGTATTCTTCGCTTCGGCCAAGGGTCTTATGGCTGTGTCAGGAGGAAAGGTGACTTGTGTGTCGGACAAATTACGAGGACGCAACCCGTCGCAATTTCTTGAAGTAGGCAATGGAGACTTCCTTGGGTACCTTAGAGATTCGTTAATAGCGTACGACTACCGTGACTCGCTTCTGCATATCATCAACCCCAAGGAGCAATATGAATATGTATATTCGATACATGACGGAACCTTCGCCAAGGCATCGTTGCCAGGAAAGGTGATTGCTGTGGTGAATAACTATCCCGACAACATCATACAGCTCAATGACGCGACTGTACTATCACTAACATCGAAGCCAGACATCAATGACGACACAACACTATATAGCGGAACATTTACGACACGTCCTCTGAAGTTAGGTTCGTCGTTGCAGCTAAAGACAATACATCAGATATTGCACCTCTTTGATACGGCGAACGGCAAGATAGCGCTACGTATATATGGCTCAAACGATTGTAGGAACTGGTGTGAGCTACATTCGTTGCACGGCAAGCCATGGAAATACTACACCTTAAGTTATAAGCTAAGCAATATGCTTGCTACGGATGCGTTTGCCGGAACGGTTGTGGATTTTCAGCCACTATTTACGGAAAAGATGAGATAAAAAAAGAAGGCTATCCATCACGGACTGCCTTCTTCTTAATTATAAAATATGAATAAAAGTATTAAAACCCTTTCTTTATTAACCTAATGACCTTCTTAGTATATGAAAACAACTTAAACCAAATGTAACCAAACAAATAACAATAAAGGTGAAGCAGGCCATTAATGCCTGGTATCAACATCATTATAAGGATAACGGGCATACCAGCCTTAAGACATCCTCTAAAGTCGCCTCGCTTGCCCCACATAATGCCGAACATGGCGAAGAGCAAGCCCGACATACCGACAGTAGACCTGTCTGTAAACATAGGCAAGAAGCTCGCAGCTACGGCAATCAAAAAGCCCGACACGACATTCATCTTTTGCTTGATGTTCCACAGGACAAACAAATTGGCAAGCATGTGCCAAATGTTGGCGTGTTGGAAGCTGTAAGTGAGGTGGGGGATCAGGCTATCGTTAGCCAGAACCCCCATACCTCTATAAGGAAGCGAACCGAAGAGACTAAGTATCGTTAACAGTAGCTTTGCTTTTACGTCCACTGCCATACACTTCACGATGTCGGAAATCCTTTCCATAAAGCCTGTACTTAACAAATATATCTTTAACCGTGCGTGGCGACAAGAAGAACTCGGGAGCCGGAAGCGAGACAAGTATAGGGCACAGAAACCACAGGGACTTGTTGACATACTCCTTTCGCTGCGAGAGTTCCTTCATTCGCTCGAAAAGCGAATAGTAGAGCCGACGTTTTGAATCGCCCAAAGCATCGACAATAGAGTTGTCGCCAACGGCCATGCGTCGAAGTTTCTCGTAAGCCTCTTTAGCCGTGATATAATAACGAGGAGCCGGATGCTTGGCAGTCTTGACGTATGCGTCTTGCTGACTCCACGGACGGGAGTGCTTGCATACATCACAGTAGGCTTTTCTAAGAGCCTCACGTTGCAAACGGGTAATATCGTAATTATTTTTTGTCATTCAAGGAAAACGGTTTAAGAGGTTTTGTGATACAAAAATACGCAAACTTAGTTTAATGACCAAGTTTGCGTATTAAGAATTAGTATAAATTAAAATATATTGTACTTATTTTTGTAAGTTTTCGCCTTTAGTTATTCTAATAACATCAGGCTCATAGCAGCATTCAGGACAAAAAACATCATAACCTTCTGTATATTTGTAGTACGAGGTCATTTTAATCTTATATCCATAACGAATTTTTGAACAAGAAGAATTAGTATGAATTATATTCTGATGTGTTATAGGATTGCGCTCACAATAGATATAATCCGAGAGCCGGGTTTTTGAACACGATGAAACACTTGCAATTATTGCTATTGCTAATAGTGATAATTTTGAAACTTTAATATTCTGATTCATTGTATATATTATCTATTTCACTTTCTGCATCATCTAAATCATAGCTGTCAACATAATCGCGCATATTATCTATTGAAGATTGTGCGTTAGATGCGTATTCGTTTATTTGTTGAAGCTTATCTTCCAAGTCTGAAATTTCCTGTTGTTGTCGTGTTATAACAGCCTCTCGCTCTGCTATTTGTTGACGGAGCTCTTCTTTGGATTCTCCACATGATAACATAAGGCAACTTGCAAATAACAAAACAAGAAGCGGAATCAAATCTTTAAATATTCTCATTGTTGACGATCATGTTTATAGCAAATATGACATGGAGTTTTGTGTAACTTCTTAGCTTGTTCGAGAGTTACTTGTTTTATCTCTCGGCTGCAATTGCGCAAGCCTTTGCATGATGCGGATTTGTGGTAGCGCTTGGATTGTGGCCCGGTGCAAATGTAGACACTATCGCCTGTAGCGCAAGCGAGGAACATTAGGGAAAGAAAGAGTACTTTCATTGTTGTTAAAATTAGTTATTATTGCGTGCTACAAAAGTACTAAATATCTGTAAGACAGCCAAGGAATATCATCAAAAGACGTAAACCTGTTTACAAATAATATTGCGCTATAGAATAAGAAGCCTGGGCAAGAGAACCAAGGAGATAACAGGGAGGTTCGGTGTTGAGAGGAATGTGGTAGTAATCGGATATGTGAGTTGTGGCGTGGAGAAGTTCGTGGGTGAGGGTGTTGAGAAATTGAGAGGGAGAAGAAGAGGGACAGAGAACGATGAGAGTGCGGTGAAGAGAAATGTTGGTATAGGTAAAAGCAGTATCAGGGGTAGATTGAGAGACAAGAATACAGGCATCTTCAAGAGGACGCGAGTGACAGGCGAGAGCTTGAAGATGTCTGCGGATAGTATCGACCCTTGAAGGAGGGACATTATAAAATATCTGCACCGTCCAATCGTAGGAATGAAGGTAAATTTGCTGCGAGCGCATAGGCTATGAGGGGTCTAAAATATCTTCCCATGGGATAGGCGTGCCGGAAAGGGCACAATCGGCATAGAAACGATTGAAGATAAAACCGTCGGGCTGATCTTCGTCATCGACGTAATCCTTGACAAAGAGAGCAAGGGCACGCTCGTCGGTTATGGAAGAGCCGTAGAAATCGGCAAGAGCCATATTGAAGACATAGACATGGTCGTAGGCAATGGCGTTTTCGAGAGTTATGCCGTACTTGTGGATAACTTGCTCGACCTTCTCCTTAGTCCAAGGAGTGATAGGCTTGTTGTCGCGACGCATACGAGAGACAGCGAAGTCGTGCATACGGCGCGAGAAATGATAGCCATAGTGACGGAGATAGGCAAGCATTTCGGGAGGACGGTAGTCGTATTGTGAAAAAGATTGACGAGATTTCATGTGTGAAATAGGATTAAGAGGAGAGTAACAGCTATAGGGCTGCACTCTCCTCGAGTTATACATTAGTAATCGTTATCGTAGTCGCGACGATCACGTTGTCTGCGGTTGTCGGCGAAGTCTTCACGTTCGCGATAATCGGGACGGGGGTGATATTGGTCGCGGTTGCGATAGTCGGAGCTGCGATAGTCGGGCATAGGGCTGCGCTCGCCATATCGCTCACGCTTGATAGAATCGAGACAGGACATGACCTTGGCTCCATAGCGAAGCATCTTCTCGGCGTTCTCGGTGAGTTCGGAGAACTTATCCTCGGTAATTTCAACAACAAAATTCATAGTCGTAATGTTTTTAAGTTTCTAAGAGAAAGGATGCCTTATGCCTTAGGTTTGAGAGCCTGAGCAAGCATGCCCTGGATATTAGAGAGAGTACCTTCGATGCCAGACATCTTAGTCTCGAGTTGTGAGATTTTCTGCTCCTGTGCTTTCTTCTCGGCTATTTGAGGGTTGAGCTGGGCAAGCATGGACTCGCAAGAAGAGACGACAGAACGATGATAGTCAACACTTTCGAGAATCTGACGAGACTGGCGGAGCATGGCCTCAACCTCGGCAGACATAGCCTCGCGCGACTCAGATACAACAAGCGAGCCAGAATTGGCAATCTGGCCGTTGGAAGGGAGTTGCTTGAAATCCATTTCGCCATCGGTAAGCTTAACACGCACATCAACAACAGATTCCATCGGTTGAGGAGAGAACTGTCCGGGCTGATAAGTGGGGAACTTAGGCTGAGGATTGGAAACGGAAACAACCTGTCCAATCTGCAATTTAGGCTCGTTGCTCTTGTCAAGCACATAAAAAATACTATTAGTACGCAAACCGCTAAACATAAGAAATCCTTTCTTTTAGAATAGGTTAGACAATACCCATCAAGACATGAGCTGAAGGGTGTTAGTGTCGCGTTCGAACCAGAACTGGTAGATGCCAGTGCCAGGGAGGTCGGCGACGGTAAGAGGAGCACCGTTGTACTTAGTGACGGCTTGGGTGGCTCCATTAGTCTCGAAGAGAATAGGGAGCGTGCCAGTGGTGCCAGTAGGGATGGCCTGAGCCAGCTTAACGAAGACCGTTCCGCGATAGTTGGCCGATGCAAAAGCATGGTTGCGGAAGGAGAACGTGACAGCTGTAGCAGAGACCGCTACGGCAGTGGAAGCTACTGCAGCGGAACCACGACGGTTGACCCATGAGAAGGGATAATTCCAAATAGGTGTCATATAGAACCCTCCTTTCTCATTAACCCCAAAAGCCGTTGGCATTGGCGTTGGCGTAAAGACCGTACTGAGCGGCAACACAGTTAGGAACAGTAACAAACGGCTGATAAGGGACTGTCACGGTGTTAGGCTGTGCACACTTGATAGCATTTACCTCCTTCTGCAAGCCGGCAAGAACAGAATTGACGGGAGCGAGAGCCTGACCGACAATCTGTGAAGTCATGGCAGAGGACTTGTAGGTACTGTTCTCCTCACGAAGAGCATCAAGCTTGCTCTGCATTTCGCGCATTTCGGCTTGCTTCTGACCGTCGAGGAGAGTCTGTGTGCTATCCTTGATGGCGTTGTGCAAGTCGCAAGTCTGACGCTGAGTCTCGAAGGCGACACTCGCAAAGCCACGCTCCTGTCCGTTAGCCACGTTGTTGATAGAACTCTGGAGAGCGTTAGTCTGCTGACAGATGGCAAGACGATTCTCGCAGCAACAGTTAGCAAGCTGCTGAGCAATCTGCATATTGCCCTGCTGTAGAGCGTTGATAGTCTGCATACCCGACATACCCACCTGGTTGCCTACAGACTGGACCTGTGAGGTGAGAGCCGAAATAGCCGACTGAATCTGTCCTTCGGTGCAGTTGAGCTGAGTAGCGAGATTAGACAGAGCGTTGCGGTTGCCACCGATGGCATCCATAAGAAGAGAACGTCCGTAGTCGTTGTTAATTTCGTTGGCAATGTTTCCACGACCGTTGCCACCGAAACCGAATCCGTTACCACCCCAGCCACAGAAGCAGAGGATAAACAAGAGCCAAATGAACCAAGAGCCTTCGCCGTTACCGAAGCCTCCACCACGATTCATTGCCAACAGAAGGTTAGGGTCGAGACCTCGCTGTTGAAGAAGAGGAGCTAACATGCTCATCATGCTGCCACCACCACACTGTCCGTCATTGCCGAATACATAAGTTTTTGTTTCAGACATAATAGTAAGATTTAAATTTCGCCCCAACATTGGGACTTGACGCAAATTTACATATTATATAGAGGTGCGCCTAACAATGCTCAAATGAGGAGAACGATGCTCACGGAAACAAAAAACCGCCCTGTTTCACAACAGAACGGCTCAAAGACATATGAAAAAAATCTTATATAACAACAATAATATTATGTGATCTTACAACAATCGAGTTCAGACAGACTCCATGAAAGTTCCTTAAACCCGGCAGTCTTCCGTCCGTGCGGAAGACGCCCATCAGCAACATAACGGTCGAACTTGGCGCGTGACATATTGAGATAACGACAAGCCTCGTATTTGGAGACACGACGGTCCTTGTCGGCAATCATCGTGCAGAGGTCGAGGAACATGCGTTCCTGCTCGTCAGTAGTGGCACATTCGCCACTATCGATACGGTCGATAAGTTCGACGAGAATCTTGCGGATGGATTTTAAGAGGACTCCCATAGGTTATTTTCTACGATGTATAAGCCATATTAAGCTTACTGTACTTGTTATCATAAGGACTATCGAAATTAGAGGTACGGCGAACTGCTTCCATAAAGATAGTTTACGTTCGACAGGAACAGATATATCAGCCTTATTCTCTCTTACAGTGTAGATTGTATCGTGCTTTATAGAGACACGGTCGCGCCAACGGGTGATTTCCTTGGTGCGGTATATGGTATCGCCTTTGACAATGGACTCGAAATAGATAGAGTCGTGCATGTAGACGCTATCAAGGCGAAGGTTGTTGATATGTACCGTGTCGTGATAGGTGCGTTCGAGGACTACAGGCTTAGAGGTAGTGCAGCTGGAGCAGCACAAAACAAGGACTATGTACATAATTATTATTACAATAAGCCAATACAAATCGCCTATTGTCTTGCGTATTCTGTCACGTGGATCATAATCATTTGTAACCATATCCTTACTGTTTTAATAAAACCTTCTTAGCCCTTTCGAGATACATCTTGCGCTTGTCAAGGCCATTGGTGCCACCGTTGATAATCTTTGTAATCTTAAGAATGTCGTCCTTGTCGGCATACTTGTTGAGATTATGGGTAAGCCAAAACCACATGGAAGATTTGACAGCGCCAAGAGGTTCTGCCAGGAGGTCTGGATTACGGAGAACGTCGCCTTTGCAGTAACTGGAGCTGTTGTAGGCGGAATAATTTGCACGGCCTGTAATCTGGATAAGGCCACGACCACGATATTTATAGCCATCGCCATCCTTTTTGGGTGTATTGCCGAGCATCTTAGCAAGTCGTCCTGTATCGTACTTGTCGAAGTAATGAGTAGGACCTTGCTCTACCGTATACTTAAGCTCTGCTGACTCATGAAGAATCTGGGCGAGGTAGTGGCACATACGAAGAGGAGTGTCGATATGGAATGTGTCGGCATAGCCGTTGATGTAGTTGATATACTTATTGATGCGACTTCCGGCATCAGGGACAATCTGTAAGAGCTGCTGTTTGGTTATGTTCATTTTGTCTCCTCCTTTTCAAGTTCAGGTTCGGAATTCTTGAAAAATTTAAAATTCTCAACAAACTTAATGGTAAGAATGTAATACAACACGGAAACAAGCTTGTGCCACGAGGAACCAGGTGTGCAAAGGCTTCGCGCATTGCGTAAAATGTTAGTACCAAAAACACCAATGGCTATAAAGCAAACGTATTTGACACAAGCAAGGGCTTGCTCTTCTGAGTGCATGAAGTGACCGATGATAAACATAGATGCAGCCGTGGCAAAAAAGATGAAGCAATAGACCAAACACATGCCTGCCTTGCGCCAAGACCAATCCGCGCCACACTTTATGTCTGCAAGCAATCCGAAGAAAAAATTAACGACAAACAGTATTAGCATGGCAAGCATGAAGTCCCGAATTGGGCTGAGAAGGGCTAAGAAAGCCCCGGTAATTGCGTATAAAACACTCCTTGTATCTATCATGATAATTCTTTTATTCGCAAATTTAATGTTAAAAGGCATAGGATTTTCGGTATTTCGTCTTTTGCAAAAATAAAAAATAGGTAGCGACAATTAAGCCGCTACCTAATTATATTAGATTTTGTTCTCAAGAGCGTCGAAGGCAGCACGAACATCTCGGCTAAGAGTGCGTGCATAGCGTTGGGTCTGACGGAGATTAGTATGCCCGAGGACTTTGGAGACAATGTTGATAGGCATACCCTTGGAGAGGAACATGGTGGCAGCTGTGGCTCTTCCCATGTGACTATGAAGATTATTGACACCTATCATTAAGCCTATAACCTTAAGATAGTCGTTGTACTTCTGGTTGCTTATCTGAGGAAGTTTGTAGTTGTACTTTTCAAGTATCTCCACTGCCTGGGGAAGGAGTTGGAGAACAAAGTCTACACTATTCTTGACACGACGGTCGTGGTAGAGATACTTTCCGTCTACGAGGTCGCATTCGTTGAAGTCAAACGCCATAAGGTCGGAATAGGCGAGTCCGGTGTAACACTGGAACAGGAAGAGGTCGCGAACCTTAGCGAGGTGAGGAGTGGAGACGGTAATGGAACGGATTTCCTCGAACTGCTCAACAGTGAGACAATCGACATACTGCTTGTCGCCACGAGGTATTTTGAAGCTAAGACGACGATACGGATTTTCTTGAACAAGATTATCTATTACTGCATCGTTGATAAAAAGTTTCAGATACTTGTGGTAGTTGTAGATAGTAGCAGGTGCAATCTCTCGAGTATGCAAGTATTCATCCATTGCACGAACCTTAGCAACAGTAAGGTCCGAGAAAGAGATTATCTTACCCCATGAGTGCAAGAAGCGAGTAAAGACACGATAACGGGTCTTTGTGCTTTCAGATACACGACGTGCTACTGTGCGCTGCTCACAATAGGTAGGGAAATCAATTTTCTTGGCAGGCTCACCCCGGAACATACGAGTAAGTAGGTTAAAGTCGAAGTTGTCTTCATCGTCATAGGCCTTGTTCACAATCTTGTTAGCCTTGATTCGGATAGCCGTGAGACGTTGGTTAAATTCATTTTTGTCAGGATGGCGAATAACCTTGCATGCCTGATTGTCCCATTCGTTGGCAAAGACTTTAATGCCAGTAGAAAAATACTTCTGTTTGCGATTCAAACAAAAGCGAATTTCAACAGAACCTTGCTTTCCATTCTTTGTAACGTGCTTTCTGTCATAAACAATGTTAAATTTCAAAATTGCCATAGTACACAAATTGTTTTAAAATGTTTATAATGTTTCGGGAAAACAATCACGTATTTGGTAATACACTTCTTGATGGCGGTAGAACGAGGGTAGAACTTGCAAATCGAAAAAGCGTCCAAATTCGCGAGAAAGCTGATAAACACTGGTGTACCCGAACGTTGTGAAATAAACTTGTTTACGTACGCGTTTACGGTGTAACTCGTTTATTAGCAGCAGCTTACACAAAGCATAATATCGCTAACAGCTTGGTAAAGAAGCTGTTAGCGATACAATCAAATAAAAAGCAATATTGTCTAAAAGTGACCTCGCAGGGTTCACTTATAATATATTGTAACTATCTGATTGTCAGCTTTCTTTGGTTTTTATGGTGCAAAGTTAGGTAAATTCTGGGTAACAAGCAAACTATTTTATAAAATAGTTTACGGAATTATGATTTTTTATGGTGTTAACGAATGTAAAGTGAATTTGGTCGGATGAACAAGAAAACGTATCTTTGTATCGCTTTTTAGTAGTAACGCACTAACATAAGGCGCATTTAGGATACTTCAATCAACATATGTGGAGTCCTCGTTCAAAGTTCGGAGCGTTACACGAACGGCGAATGGGGACTCTTTTTTTGTCCCCATTCAAAAGGTCGGAGTGGAAGAGACGGCTAAATACACCACGCAACATTTCGACTTGAAACAAACACTGCAAGTGGGACCCAGGGCAGAAGCGCAAGAGTTGATTGGAGAAGACGCGGGAAGGACGGTAGCGAACACCGAAAGCTTCATACACTAACTGTCGTTAGCTGGCAAGTGGTGGTGACGGGGGTTGATCCTGACGGGACTCATCGTTATACGGACTCTTACTTATAGACGGATTTTCAAGTCCTCTATAAGGGGAGAGTCTGCTCAAAAAGCATCAGCCTTCTGAAACTCTTTTAGAAGTTTAATGAAGAATATTGATGATAAATTATTGTATTTTCTCTTTGTTTCTTTCTCTTTATTTTAGACAAAACTTTTAAAAGTCGATATGGTATAGAGAAGTCGCGAAGAAATTAATATAAGAGTTGTTATTAGTTACGTTTTTAGTTACATACACATTGTACTTTTATTGCTAAGGTAGCCATCCGTGAGGACAGCTACCTTTTTTTTGTTGGCTTTAATCGTCTTTTTTAAGCCAAGGGTATAACGGGACTACCCTACAAGTTGTTGACGGTCGGGAGACTGCTTGTTCTGGTTCTTCTCCAGAATAATGGAGCGCAGCTCTTTAATGATGCCTTCCTTGACAAGTATTTCTGTCTCGTACTTTTTCTTAAGCACGGCAAGGTCGGGATGCTCGGTGACGAGCATTGGCTCTTTGCCTCGTATAAGCCATTCTGCAGAGATTTCTGGGAAGAGGTCTAACACGTGCTCGATAAACTCCAACTTGGGAGGCTGTGAGCCGTTGCAATAGTTTACGACTGTTGACGGACGCTGGTCAAGACGATCGGCAAGACCACGAGCCGAGAGGTTGTAATGTCGGCGTAGGGCTTCGAGGCGTTCGGTAATGGTTGTCATAGCTGTAAAATGTTTATTAATGTAATCGTATGTAAAAATATATAAATAAAAAGTAGTTTTATGTCCAAATATTTGGGCAGTTGCCCATATAGTTGTACATTTGCATCGGTAAAACGGTTTACAACCGTTACATAAACTTATTTATTGTGCAAATATACAGATAATATGGCAAAGTTGATAAATAAAACGAAAATAATTGTTCCAAAGGAACAAATTTCCGTACTGATGAATCGGTTTGGATATAAAAGAACAGCTGTGTACAATGCGCTTGCTTACCGTTCACACTCGAGCGTGGCACAGAACATACGCAAGATGGCCTTGGACTCCTTAGGGGGAAGGAAGGTGAGATTGCCGATGTTTGAAGAATAGAGAAAGCTGACAATCAGATATTAAAGCAGTTTGTTTAGATGTGGCACGGAGGAGTCTGTGTCGTTAGACTATTCGGGCTGTTGGTTCGGGAGGATAGACAGTTTTTTTAAATCTTTAAAAACCAATGCTATGCTGCAACTTTTTACGACACGCACCTATCAAGATAGGGTTGACGAGATATACAAGCTGCTCGAGAGAGACAGGGGCTCGCTGAGGCTGTTTGAGTGGCGCATGAGGCGGATACACTGCCTAAACTTGAAGATTAAACAACGTTCTGCCGACATGGGTAGAAAGGAGGAGATATACTAAGGATATGTTTTGGAAGAAAAAGAAAGATAAAAACAAGTCCGACACTTGGGGGAAAACTGCAAGGACGGGAAAATGGAGAAGCACAAAATCGCTTAAGGATAAGCTTGATAGAGTGTTCTCGATGTATATACGTTTGCGAGACTCGAAGGAATTTGGCTTTAAGTACTTCAGATGTATTAGCTGCGGAAGAGTATTGCCGTTTGAGCAAGCCGACTGCGGACACTACATATCACGAACGAACATGGCTCTAAGGTTCTCGGAAGACAATTGTTCGGCGCAATGTCGGCACTGCAACCGCTACAAGGACGGTAATATACTTGACTATCGCCAGGGGTTGATAAGAAAGATTGGCGAGCAGAGAGTGATATTGCTGGAATCGAGGAAGCACGAAATGAAGAAATGGTCGAATTGGGAACTGGAGAAACTTATTGAGTACTACAGCAAGGAGACCGAACGACTGAAAGGAATGAATTGATAAGCTCATATTGGTATGTAAAATGTTATTAATGTTAGATGATAGCAGTGGCTATAACGTGTATTACAAGACTTTTTGCCTGTCTGGTGCGTGAGCATAGGACAGTTTTAAGGGGGCGTGACTACGGCTTGGGTAGCGTAGAGTTATAAAGAAGTGGTTCCGATGTGAGGGTTCGATTCCCTCTGCCCCCACGAAAATCTTAATTTTATTTGTCATACAACACTCTTGTTGTTCGGTTCGTGAGAATAGAACAGCATTTTACTACGAAACTATAAAACAAAATATAACATGAACAAGGAATATGTTTTACAGAAGCTGCAGAAGATGATGCCCGACGATACAAAGAGACCGATGGGTGTGAGCTTTGCAGAATTGAAGACAGCCGTACAGGAGGATTTAAGGGAGGTATTGAAGGAACTATTGAAAGATGGCGACATAAACTACTTCAAGACTCTGAACGGTGTAACAATATATTTGAAGGATTCTAAATTTTGATAATATGAAAGAGATATGTATTTACGAGTTGCACCTGAGGTACTTCAAGGGTGCGGAAAAAGCCGATTACGAGTTTAGCAGCCGCATCAATGTGGTGAAAGGCTGTAACGGCATAGGTAAATCGACGATAGCAGACGCTATTAGTTGGGTACTGTTTGGAACGAACCAAGCTGGTGACACCAAGTTTGGTATAAAGACCAAGGACGAGCACGGCAACGAGATTGAAGATGTGGAACACTCGGTTGAGATTAGGTTGTGCACGCGTGACGACTCGGACTTTCTTGAAGGCATACCCTTGTGGACAGGGAACCATTTGCTAACCCGAATACTTACCGAGACACGCAAGAAAGATGGTAGCGTGACTAACAACTACACGTACAAGGTAGACGGAGAGGTAGTGACAGCTGGAGACTTTAAGAAGGTTGTTGACAGGATTTGTCCGGAAAAGGTGTTCAGGCTCTGTTCATCGCCTTATGCTTTTGTAGGAATGGAATGGAGCGAGCAGCGCAAGATGCTGAACGACATGTACGGCGTTCCGAGTGTGGAGGATGTGACGGGTGGCGACGCACGCTTTGACGCTGTGAAAGAACTGCTTGAGAAGGAAGACATCGACAAGGAGCTGAAACATCTGAAATACAATCGCAAGGAAATACAGGACAAGCTTGACGATATACCCGTAAGGCTTGGATCGTTGAATAAGGTGGTGCCAAAAGCGGAAGACTGGGACGCGATAGAGAAGCAGATTGACGATAAAGGGCTGGAAATAGACAAGATGCGCAATAGTCTGAACACCATAAACGGCGGTGGTGCAGACTTGGTACGCAAACAGCAGAATATAAACATTCTGAACCTTGACCACAAGCGCAAGCGCATGATGGAAAATTCGGCACAGCGCATGTTGGGCGAGATAATAAAGGCTAACGCTGAGGCAAAGACAGCATGTGATAAGGCTGTGACGGAAGCTGAACAAACTGTAGAGGACTTGAAGAAAAAAGTAAAGTCGTATGACGAGTCTATTAATAGATGCAACACCCGTATCAGCGAACTTAACGCAGAGATGGCAGACGGAGCAGCAAAGTGGAGTATTATAAAGGCAAGAACGTGGGAATGGAACGAGGATGATGCCTTCTGTCCTACCTGCAAGCAGCCTTTGCCTGAGGACCAGGTGCAGAAGATAAAAGAGGAATCGGAAAAGGCTTTCCTCAACAACCAAGCTGAGGACCTTAAGAAACTGAGAAATGACGCTACAAAAATAAAAGAAGATGTAAAGGCGTGTGAGAAGGAGATTGAAAGCTTCAAGCTGGATCAGAAGACCACACAGACGCAACTTGACAAGGCAGAAGTAGTGTTAAAAGAGGCCCAAAAGGCACTGGAGGAACAGGTAAAGAAGGGAAATGAGAAGGTGAGTGTAGAGACACTGCTTGCGGAGAAGCCAGAATACAAGCAGGTGTGCGACCGTATAGAGAAGGTAGAGGCTGAGCAGGAGAAGCCGACTGACGAGGGCATGAGCGAAGAGGACAAGAAGCTTAAGGCCGACTTGGAAAAGAAGATAAAAGACCAGGAGGCGGAGTTGGATGCGCTACACGCGCGGCTCTCGGTAAGGACACAATGGGATAAGGTGAACGAGCAGATAAAGGCTGTGAAGAACGACCGAAAGGTATGGCAAGAGCAGCTTGACGAGCTTGACGACAAGATAGCAGCCGTGAGCGACTATCAGAAGATGGCCTGCGAGGCTATGGAGAACATCGTAAACAAACACTTTAGACTGGTAAAGTGGTCGATGTTCAGACGACAGTTGGACGGAACAGACAAGCCTTGGTGTGAGTGCTCGGTGGACGGTGTGCCCTATTCTGACTCGAACACAGCTGCAAAGATGAATGCTGGACTGGATATCGCGAGAGCTTTGAAGGAATACTATCAAGTGAACGTGCCTTGCATGATAGACAATGCCGAGGCAGTGCTGAATCCGTTGTATGACGGAGGACAGCAGATAAGACTGATGGTGACAGAAGACAAGGAGCTAACGATAGAGCGCTATGGATATAAAGACTAAGCACAATATCGGTGACGCGGTGTGGTTTCTGGATGATTACCGAGCACAATGCTGCAAGATAACAGGAGTGGACGTGCAAGTGCTTGGTACATCAAAGCCATTCGTGCAATATAGATTTTGCGTGTTTCCTCCCGTAAAGGAGGAGCACGTGTTTAAAAGTAAAGAAGAACTGATAAAATATATAGAAAAATGACACAGACAACAACAGCGGTGGCCCAACAGCCACAACGAACAGTCAAACAAAATGCTGTATTGGCTTTCAAAAAAATCGTAGATAGTAGTTATTATCAGCAAGAGTTGAAGACTGTACTTAGGGAGAATTCTGGAGTGTTCGCCACATCACTCATGGAGATATTCACGGGTGAACCAAAACTATGGGCGTGTGACCCTAAGTTGTTGATGGCAGAAGCAATGAAGGCAGCCTCGTTAAAATTACCGTTAAGTAAACAGTTAGGCTATGCTTATCTCGTGGCTTACGGTAATACTCCAACAATGATTATCGGCTACAAGGGCTTATTTCAGTTGGCAATCCGAAGCGGACTCTACAAAATAATCAATGCAGGTGTGGTATATGAAGGCGAACTTCAAGATTTCGACAAGCTTACAGGCGGATTTAATCTCAATGGAGAGAAATTGTCGGAAAAGCCTGTTGGCTACTTCTCCTTCTTTGAATTGAAGAATGGCTTTAGAAGTATGCTGTATATGACCATCGACGAAATGGCTACTTATTGTAAAATATACTCGCCATCGATGAAGAACTGCAAAATGTCGAACGAGGAACTGGCAGAGCTTGCAGAACGTCAGTTGAAACAAGGCCCAGGTAAATCTATTGGATGGTACGGCAATTTTAACGAGATGGCAAAAAAGACCGTACTCCGTAGACTTCTCTCAAAGGAAGGATATTTGAGTATCGAAATGCAGAATGCCTTTAGTGTGGACGATGCTCCAACGATAGAAGACTATCGTGATACGGAATTTGCGGAAGCCAAGGAGGTGATCAACGTGGACGCAGAGACGGGAGAAGTGGTGAATGATGGCGCTGCAAGCGCGGAAGCTGCCACGGCTGCAGAGGACGATAATCCGTTTAAGTAATGGAACTACGCATCGTAGGCAGTTCGAGTAAGGGCAATGGCTATCTGCTCGAAGCAGAGAATGGCGACCAGCTTCTGATTGAGGCTGGCTGTCATTTGAGAGAATATCAAGACGTAGGAAGGCTTAAAAGAAGTCGTGCTTGTGGCATGATAGTAAGTCATGAACATGGAGACCATTGTAAGTATGTGCGTGAGTTTACCAGTGCCGGGATAGACGTATACTCGACAGCTGCTGTAAAAGAGAACAATAAATTTGGCGTTACGGCGGTGGAGCATGGCAAGACATATCAAGTTGGAGACTTTAGAGTAACGCCTCTGAAAGTTGAGCATGACGTGGAATGCTTCGCTTATCTTGTGCATCATCCAGAGATAAAGACGCTCATGTTTGCTACGGACTGTTGGAATCTGCATCAAGTGGTGAAGGGAGTGTCGCATTATCTTATCGAGGCGAATTATCAGGACGATATGCTTGACGAAGCTGTGAGAGGAGGACGTACGGTAGCATCACAAGCGGACAGAATAAGGCTGAGTCACATGAGCTTGAAGCATTGTGTGGAGTACTTGAAGATGTGCGAGGCGGACAAGACAGCGAGAACGATAACGCTGATACATGCAAGCGAGAGACATCTGGACGAGAAACACGCTGAGCTGACGGTGGCGGGACAGACTGGTGTGCCGACATGGGTGGCGAAGAAGGGATTGAAAATTGTATTAATGTAAGAAAATAGAACAAAATGAAAATATCTAAATGGAAAGTAACCGCTTTTGTGGTGTGGGTTGTTACAACACTCATTGTTGTCAGCATTGCGCTGAGAGGTGTAAGTAAAGCTGACACAGCAACAAATCTGATTAGCGTAGCAATCCTTTTATTTTGGACGCTCTTGTCCTTAGCAACGAATTGTCTCACTTTTAAAAATAATAAAAACAATGAGTAAAATTAAATCAATCTGTATGTTTTCGCTGCTCGCAGCAGCCGTGTCTCTAACCTCTTGCAGCGAGCGCATCGACGCAGGCTCCGAGGGTATCCTCGTTAACCTTTATGGTACAGACAAGGGTGTTGACGACGTTAGTCTCGTCACTGGCCGTGTGTGGTACAACCCCTTCACCGAGGAGGTCTACGAGTACCCCACGTTCGTCCAGACCATCGACTACCCCGCTTTCACCGTTAATGCAAAGGACGGTTCTGCGTTCACAGTAGACCCTACAGTCTCTCTCAAGATGATTGACGGCAACGCCCCCAAGGTATTCAAAAAGTACCGCAAAGAACTCGGCAGTATTGTCAATGGTACGCTGTACAACTACGTCAAGGATGCCTTCCGTATACAGCTTAACAAGTACACCACCGACCAGATTGTCAGCAATCGCGATACTGTTGAACGTGCTATAGAGGCACAACTAAGCGAAGCACTTGCCAATGAGCACTTCCATCTCGAACAACTCACCTCTGGTCTCAAATACCCAAACTCTATCGTGCAGGCAGTCAACCAGAAGAACAAGGCCATTCAGGAGGCGCAGCGAGCACTCAACGAGGTTGCCGTCAAGAAGGCAGAAGCCGAGAAGATGCTCGTGCAGGCACGTGCTGAGCGCGAGGCCAACGAACTCAAGTCTGCAAGTCTCACTCCTGCAATCCTCAAAAAGATGTGGATTGAGAAGTGGGATGGCAAGCTCCCGGTTTACGGAAATGTGCCGCAGATCATGATGACCAAGTAATAAGCACTCTCCCTGACAGCAAGTACAGTATGAAGTTGAGCCGTTTTAGACTGGTTGGCATTTGCTGTAGCCGTAAAATATCAATTACCGCATAGACAATTCAGCAAAGGTTTCAAGCCTTGCTTTATTAGCCTTGCCTAATAAAGCAAGACAAGGAACGTCCGCAAAATGACGTGAAACTACAGGTGAAAGCCCTGACAAAACTCCAGTTTGCTGTGCTTGTCTGTCTTGAAGAAGTTTTAACAAACAACAATATGAAAGAAGAAGTATATCAAAAAGCTATCATTAAGAGTAGGTGTATAGATGCTTGTAAAAACACTAATTATCTATTTATTAGTGGGGGACCAAAAGAAGGGGCATTGAAGAGCATTGATTTACTTTTAGAACTCGACAGGGAGTTTAAAAATAAACTCCTTGATTTATTAGTGGAGACAGAGAAGCGTTTGCAAAAAGAATTTGATGAACTTTAAAAATAGGAATTATGGAACCAAGGGTAACAATATCCGTAAAGGACTATAACGAACTTGTACGGAATAGTGGTGATAAACGTGTGATAGAAGCACTAAAGTTTATCATAAATTGCATATTAAAAGATTCTGCCTTTATTAAAAAATATGATTCTGATTACAAGGTTGTAGATGCGCTACAAGATTTTGTCAAGAACCTTCAGAGCAAGGAGTGTAGTTTTGAGGAGGTAATGATGCGTTTTAAAAACGATTTGCTACATGAGAGTACCGAGGAAGATAAAGAAGGCAGCGAAGCACGTTGAGCGTCATATGCGACATACGACAAGCGGATTGTGGTTAATCCCTTATAGCGAATTTGTTGTAAAAGGACGCTGCACAAAGTGGAAGTTGAAATGCTTAAACGAAGTCAAAAGAGAACTTCAAAGGCGGTTGCTTGAAAATTGGCAACATTTTAATGGTACTATTTTGATGCATTAATAATGAAATAATTGGAAAGGGGGTAAGGGGGTATGGCGACTTTTGAGCGGCTGAATGACCCAAGGCAGTATATGGCTGCAATGAGAGAGATAGACAAGGCTCGCGACTGCGGGTATGCAATAGACATAGTGAAGCACAGAGAGGTGGCTACGAACAAGCAGATGGCTTATCTGAACTTCATCATCAGTTACTACGGATACAAGCAGGGCGAGATATTCTATAGTGTGCTACGGACGATACAGCAGGACGTGTGTCCGCATATATTCCTGGCAGACGGAAGTAAAAAACCAAAACCGCTGTGTTACCTGACTACAGCTGAAATGTCGAGCGTGATAAGGAACTTCCTGGATTATGCGTCGATGAACGAGGTGATGATACCGGACAAGGACGACGAGAGAGGTCTGAGATACGCAAAGGCAGAGCTGGCAAGCGGTGGCGCAGGGTGGGTGTAGAGAATTAGGAATTATGAGTTAGGAATTAGGAATTGTTGCGCCGGGGCGCAATTATGAATTTTTGATTTTTGACTTTGTTTTGAATTAATAAATTAGGAATTAAGATGATACATATTGAAGGACCGATAATAAAGATTCTGCCCGAGAAGAGCGGCATAAGCCAGTCTGGCAGAGAGTGGAGAGAACGTGACGTTGTGATAGAGCATGTGACGAGCTTGCAATATCCGAAGAATATAGTGGTGACGTTTAGAGGGGCGCAAGTAGACGTGGTGAACCAACTGGGCAATGGTGACGCTGTGGGATGCGACATAAGCATTGACACAAGAGAGTGGCAAGGTCGGTGGTTTAATGCGGTGACGGGGTATAACTTGAAGAAGCTGTAATATGACTATTCCCGATGAGATACTTGACCTTGACTTGGTGAAGATAGGAATGTACATCTACATCAAGAGGAAATGCGGTAAGGCTGGTGAATGTGACGTGTCAATGAAGGAATTAGGCGAGCGGTTTGGACTTACAAGACCAACGACAAGCAGGTATCTCACGGAACTGTATGATCTAAAGGTTCTATATTCAAACGGACACCAAACGGACACCAAACGGACACTTATCTCACTGAAGCCCAAGGGGTTAGATAGCGTCGGCGGACACCAAACGGACACCAAACGGACACCCGAGCAGGAACTTAAAGAGAGAAAGTTGGCGTTTGGAATGCAGCTCAAACCATTCGGCGAGATATATCCAAGACCAATGCTTGCGGAGTTTTACGACTATTGGACAGAGGTAAAAGAAGGAGGTAGGAAGATGCGCTTTGAGAAGGAAAAGACGTTTGAGATAGCAAAGAGATTGGTAAGGTGGAAGAAGAACGATGACGAAAGGAAGTTGTCGCGTAAGACTTCGCAGGACATCGGAATGATATATCATAAGGAGAAGGATGAATTTAAAAACGAAGAAACATGGTAGGAAAAGACATAAAAACCGTGTGGGAGGAATATGAGCTGGCGCTGCAAGGTACAGGCTTCTTTGGGTCTCCGAAGAAGGTAAGCATACACATTGACAACGCAAAGTTGTTGCTGTGTAACGGGCTGAAATACTATTGCGGTGAGGGCGCTGTATGGCAGTCGGAATACGAGGAAGTGGCGGAATGGCTGACGGACAACAAGGGGCGTGGCCTGTGGCTTTGTGGCGAGTGTGGAAGAGGCAAAACGCTGATAGGCGCAAAGATTCTCCCGGTGCTGTTTAACTTTTATCACTTCCCAAGAAAGATAATCTCTCTATATGACGCGAAAGACTTGAACAGTAAATTCGACGACATCGTAAAGAAACACATTATATATATAGATGATGTGGGCAAGGAATCGGTGGATGTAAATTATGGCAACAGAAACCTCAGGTTCCCAGACATTGTAGACGAGGCGGAGAAGAAAGGCAAGCTGCTGATGTTCACGACTAATTTGTCGCAAGAGAAGATGGTGGAGAAATATGGGGAGCGAACCGTAGACAGACTGAGGGCGATAACTAAGAAAATCGTGTTCAGAGGTAAATCGCTAAGAAAATAACTAAAACTAAAGAAATATGAAGACAACAAGAATAGACTTTGTGGCTAATGCCACGACAAGAGAAGCAGGTGTGTATGCCTTAAAATACGGCTGGGCCTTTGCTAAGGGCGTAAGTAGAGACATTAATAGCTTTGCTCATAGACTGCCATGGGTTTGCGTGGCGGTGGTGTTGATAGCGAGCGTGGTTGTAGGTTCGGCACTTGTGGCAGAGGCGAGAATGGAGAGAGACCATGCGAGCAAGGAGATGTTTAAGTTGCAGCAGCAGGTAGAACAACTGAGTTGCATAGTAGAATCGAATAACAATAAGCAATAAAACTATTACAATTATGACAACATTCAACAAAGACCTCTCGCCTATAGACCAAGCACGTATAATACTGCGCAACTACGACAAGGTGGTGGCAGAGCGCGATGAGCTAAAAAAGGAGAACGAGCGTCTGAACATGCTCGTAGAGCAGAAGGACGTGCTCTACCGCAATATGCTTGAGCGCATGGAGGCGAAGAACAAGCAAAGCGCCATTGAGGGCGAATACAAGCACCTGAAAAAGCAGTACGACAATCTCAATGAGGAGTATGAGAAACTGAAGGGCGCACGCTATACGGTGGAGGTAGTGAAGCAACTGTGCGGCAGCTTAAAGGCGTACGGCAACCAATTGCGCAAGGCTGGGTTGAATATCGGCGCTATAGAGGAACTGTTTGACAGCAGAACAGAAGAACCGTCAGACAAAGATGAGCCGACGAAAGATTGCAGAATTGTCTACGACAAGCAGACACAAAACTTCATCGCCTACGTGCGAAAGATAGTGGACATATTCCGCAAGACGGGCACACTAAGAGGTATATAGGTGTTTGCAGCACAGGCAGGTGTGACGTCCATATCAAAGGAGAAATTCTTTCTGTATGGACTGGACAAGGAAGGTGAGCTGACAGACGAGGAAATCGTGGAGCTGTATGAGAATGTAAAGAAACGATAAAAACAACAGAGTAATGAAAGAAGAGCACACATTATGGGAATACTTCAAAGAAGATACTCCTATAAACATCAAAGTAAATAATAACAAAACGATACAATCTATATCAGAAAGGAGTGCGAAATGAAACACAATCCATTTGTACCTCGTGAGCAGCGCACAGCTATTCTCACTTTTGACAACGGTCAGCGAGTCCGTGCCGAAATCACTCTTCCTGGCACAGATAAACCTGTATGGCACACAGAACTTGAACGTCGTATAGTTAATGATTTTAACAAGGCGCAGCCACGTGCTGTACACAAGTTAGTCAAAGTCCATCTTCTAAGGACTCAATCCTCACAACCTTTCATCCTACGAAACATACAACTATGAAGAAGAAAATCAAGACATGGCTTATCCTCCTTCTGGGTGGAGTGACAGAAGAAGAATCACGAGAGAGCGACATGAATAGTGCTTACGTTGGCGCATATGTAGCTCTGACTACCATCAAGGAGTATGCTGACAGCCTAAACGGCACTCCTGCCGACGAATGGTGCAAGCTGATGTACAAGCAGATTTGCAGACAATTAGATTCGGTCACGCATGGAACTGACGAAGAAATACCAACGGGAAAATAGAATTTTTGGAAATGTGTTACAATAAAAATTACAACAATGGAAAACAAGATTAACATAGCAGAGATATTGAAAGACTGCCCGAAGGGGATAAAGCTGTACTCACCGATATATGGCGAGATCGAACTTTGGAAAATATACAGTAATTCTGCATATCCAATATGGATAGCTACCGGCATTGACCGCAAAGGTAATTTTACTTCTGATGGTAGACTTTATGAAAAATATCCTTCTGCAGAATGTCTCCTCTTCCCCTCCTCAGAAATGCGCGACTGGACAAAGTTCTTCAAGCGAGGAGACGTGGTGCGCAGTATAGATGATGGGGCACAAGCTGTTTTTAAGGGTTGGGAGAGCGATGATTACACGTCGTTTTATGCGTCAATCGTACATCATGCAGAAGTAGACGAATGGGATGAAGATATTGTGTTTGCCGTAGAATCATTCTACAAGGAGTCTGAAGAATTCGCGAGAGGCTTTATTGTTGACGCAGAGGAGCACTACAATGGCAAATATAATCCCGAAACCCTGCAAGTTGAGCCAATAAAGCCCGAATGTCCGTTCAAGCCGTTCGACAAAGTATTAGTGAGAGACTGTAAAGAACATGACTGGTACGCTAACTGTTTCTCACATTACAGGGGGGATGATAAAGACTTTCCTTATGCTTGTTTAGGCAATAATTTTCGTTACTGCATCCCCTACAACGAGCACACCGCCCACCTCCTCGGCACAAAAGTTCCATCCACGGAAGGAGGCAGCAAATGAGCTGTCCCTTCTCCCTCGAAAACGTCAAGTTCCGTGAGACCGCACACATGGCCTTTGAGGACGAATACGTCACGGCATACCAGTCCACCGACATACGTATCGAGCGTCTGCAAGACATCAGCGAAGAGGATTGTTTGGCTGAGGGTATCGTGGATTTTGAGAGCAGAATAAACAAGGCGCATTTTTACAGCATCACAGATGAATCTGCCACCTATGGGACAGCCAAAAAACCATACTCCCTGCTCATTGACAAGATCGCAGGAAAAGGCACATGGAAGCGCAACCCCTACGTCTTCGTCTACGAGTTTGGACTTATTAACCATCCCTTATGGGATTAAATATAAATAATATGAAAAAGTTTATTGGTATGAAGGTCATTATGGCAGAGCCTATGACTATGACAGAAGCACAGAAAGTGCTTGGTA
>OIZF01000063.1_pt1 | contig 69311 bp, 63 predicted proteins | sample 1588471 | NCBI WGS metagenome assembly OIZF01 (sample SAMN03283279) | human gut metagenome | biome: human-associated habitat; material: feces | host: Homo sapiens | place: Peru | collected 2012
ATTCTTAACCGCCGCAATAGCCGCTTCGTTAATGATATTGGCAAGGTCTGAACCTACAAGACCGCTTGTTGCCATAGCAATCTCCTCAAAATCAACTGTATCATCCATAAGCACATCCTTGGAATGTACCTTAAGTGTCTCAATTCTACCCTTCTTATCAGGTCTGTCAACAGTAATTCTTCTGTCAAGACGTCCTGGTCTGAGTAAAGCCTTATCAAGTACTTCCGGTCTGTTAGTTGCTGCAAGAATGAATATTCCCTTAGAAGAATCAAAACCATCCATCTCTGCAAGTAACTGGTTCAATGTCTGCTCACGCTCGTCATTGCCACCGCCATACTTGGAATCTCTGCTCTTACCAATAGCATCAATCTCATCAATAAATATAATACAAGGAGCCTGCTTAGTTGCTTCCTTGAACAAATCTCTTACTCTTGATGCACCGACACCAACGAACATCTCAACGAAATCAGAACCTGCAAGTGAGAAGAAAGGTACATCTGCCTCACCGGCTACAGCCTTGGCAAGAAGCGTCTTACCTGTTCCCGGAGGTCCCACTAAAAGTGCACCCTTAGGAAGCTTTGCACCAATCTTGGCGTATTTCTCAGGGTAATGTAAGAAATCAACAATTTCGGTAAGTGATTCCTTAGCTTCATCCTGACCTGCAACATCCTTAAATGTAACACCTGTCTTTTTCTGGACATATACTTTGGCGTTGCTCTTTCCAACACCCATTCCACCCATCATTCCACCATTCTTAGCAATTCTTCTATATACAAATGCAAAGATTATATATATGAATAAGAATGGCAGTACATATGCAAGCAGAAATTCTACAATTGAAGAACTTGAATCCGGAATATATCCTTCAAACTCAATACCCTTTCTCTTAAGAAGTGGTACAAGAGTATCATCATTAACATACCCTGTATAATATGTGTATGAAACTCCTGCTATGCCAGACTGTTTCTCCTCTTCAACTGGTGTAATAAGAATTCTGTCCTGCTCTAATGCTACTTTCTTTACCTTATCTTCATCAATCATCTGCATGAACTGGTCGTAGCTTATCTCCTTGTATGTCGCATTCCTAAACATATTGCTAAGAAGCGTAAGCCCAATAAATGTTACAACTGCCGCTATAATAATGAATATTATAAGGTTAACATTCTTTGGCTTCTTGTTATTATTGTTGTTATTACGATTATTATTGCGGTTATCGTTATTATTATAACCATTGTCATAACCGTTGTTGTTATAATTATCCATACTCTTCTCCTGATATGATACTGTACTTATCTTAAGCATTTCCAAATAAGTCTGTTTTCATTATAAAGAAGGAAAAAATATAAATCAACCAAAATCTAAGTGTTTAATAAGATGTTTATATTTACTTTATATTCTTAGTTTTTTTCTTTAAACTATGGAAATTTATAATACATGGCTGTATAATATTGCATATTTTTTTGATTACACATTCAGATTGGAGGAAAAGATGGCTGTTAAATATGTATTTGTAACAGGTGGTGTTGTTTCCGGTTTAGGAAAAGGTATCACTGCCGCATCTTTAGGCAGACTGCTTAAAGCCCGTGGTTTTTCTGTAACCATGCAGAAGTTTGACCCTTATATTAATATTGATCCAGGTACTATGAACCCTATCCAGCACGGAGAGGTTTTCGTAACTGATGATGGTGCTGAGACAGATCTCGACCTTGGACACTATGAAAGATTTATTGATGAGAGCCTTAATAAAAATTCTAATGTAACTACTGGTAAAGTATACTGGTCAGTTTTACAGAAGGAACGCCGTGGAGATTTTGGCGGAGGTACAGTTCAGGTAATCCCTCATATTACTAATGAAATAAAGAGCCGTTTTTTCAGAGATTATTCAACTGACGAAACTAAGATTGCAATTATAGAAGTCGGCGGTACTGTCGGAGATATCGAAAGTCAGCCTTTCCTTGAAGCAATCAGACAGTTCCAGCATGAAGTAGGACATGAAAATGCAATTCTTATACATGTAACACTTATTCCTTATCTTAAGGCTTCTGGCGAGATGAAGACTAAGCCTACACAGGCAAGCGTTAAGGAACTCCAGGGAATGGGAATCCGTCCGGATATTCTTGTATGCCGTACAGAGCATCCTCTTGAGGCAGGTATCAAGGACAAGATAGCACTTTTCTGTAATGTACCTAAGTCTCATGTACTTCAGAACTTAGATGTTGAGATTCTTTATGATGCGCCTCTTGCAATGGAAGAAGAACATCTTGCACAGGTAGCATGTGAATGTTTACACCTTGACTGTCCAGAACCAGATCTTGATGAATGGAGAGCAATGTGCAAAGCCTGGAAGAATCCTACCAAGAAGGTAACTGTTGCATTAGTCGGTAAATATATCCAGCTTCATGATGCTTATATCAGTGTTGTAGAAGCATTAAAGCATGGTGGTGTATATAATTCATGTGATGTAACTATCAAATGGATTGATTCAGAAACTGTAACTCCTGATACTGCTGATGAGCTTCTCTCTGATGTATCTGGTATATTAGTTCCAGGCGGATTCGGAGACAGAGGTACAGAAGGAAAGATTGAAGCTATACGTTATGCAAGAGAGCATAATATTCCATTCTTAGGATTATGCTTAGGAATGCAGCTTTCAATTGTTGAATTTGCAAGACATGTTATTGGATATGAGGATGCACACAGTGTTGAACTTAATCCTAACACAACACATCCTGTTATTCATCTTATGCCGGATCAGGAAGGCATCGATGATATCGGTGGTACATTAAGACTTGGTTCTTATCCTTGTGTACTTGATAAGACAAGCAAAGCTTATGAACTCTACGGCGAGGAACTTATACATGAGCGCCACAGACACAGATATGAAGTAAACAACGATTACAGAAAGGTTCTTACAGAAAATGGCATGATGCTTTCAGGAATATCTCCTGATGGAAGAATCGTTGAGATGATAGAATTAAAGAATCATCCATGGTTTGTTGCCACACAGGCACATCCAGAGTTAAAGTCAAGACCTAACCGTCCACATCCATTATTCAGAGGATTTATTACAGCAGCTCTTGAATATCAGGACAAGAATCATTAATTTCATTACAAAACCATGCAGAATCAAAACTGCATGGTTTTTATTTTCTCTGAAAGGCTTCATAAATTATATTTAAAAATTTGAAGCATAAAAAAATTACCTGACGAATTAAACAATTCATGTCAGGTAATTTTAAAATTACGATATTACTTATTAATATTGTTAACAATCTTCTTGATTTTCTTAACTTCTTCTTCTGTAAATTCCTGTGACTGAAGAATTGCAGCAACCATATCAAATACATTTCCATTAAACCAGAAATCTGCTTCTTCTTTTAAAAGCTGTGCTCTGTACTCGTCTTCTGTTCTGAGTGGATGAATAAATGCTGCCTTACCTTTACGGTATGTATCAACAAATCTCTTATCTTTTAACTTACCTACAAAAGTAACAACTGTTGTTCTTGCATATTCCTTCTTATAATCATCTCTTAACTGGTCAATAAGATCCTGTACTGGAATATCCTGTGGTGCCTCCCATATAAGCTTCATAATTAATGCTTCACATGGACTTAATTCATTAAAATGATTTCTGCTCATAAACCCTCCTTAGGCTTTTCAATAGATATACATATTCTATATTATACCGCCATTATTAATATTTTTCAACTGTATAATGAATAGTTGGATATGGATTTCACAATTGTATCGCTGATAATCTGAATCCATCAACTTCCTTTTCTACAATGGTGAAATTCTGGGGAATTCCATACGCATACGCCGACATTTTCCCTTTCTCTAATCTATAAACTATTTTACCTAAAATGTCAAGCACACCTTGACCTGTAGCCTTGCCATATGCCTCTTTAAGCGTCCATATTCTGAAAAATCTTTCGTCACTATCACACTCTTTAATCCATTCTGCTTCTGATATGTCAAAGAAGCGTTTTGCCAGATTTTGTCTAACTTCACGAGCTTTTTCAATGTCAATTCCTACCGGTCTGTCGCCTATTACACACGCTACATAATTAGACGAATGTGAGATATTGAAAAAAAATTCACAATTTGATAAAAAATAAGGTTTTCCTTGCGAATTATATGCTATTTCATAATCAAAGTACGGATTATTTGCTTCAATCACAGAAATAATATCCACCTTCTCATATAGATTTTCATCTGCTTTATAATCTCTTTCTCCTGTTTTTATAGACCATTTTCCTACTGCATAATTAAGAAGTAGTCCTGCCGTCACAGTTTGCAGCTTATTTTCACGCATTTTCATCTTATCAGCCTTAGCTTTCCTGTATTCCGGAATAAGCGAATAAGCTTTTTCATATAACTTTTCATCTGCTAATGCATCTGTCGTTGTCACAAATATCATCATAATCAATCACCATCTATACACTTATTGTCTGTGCATCTGCCATATAACGCTTTGAGAACACGAATACTATATCACCTGATTTAATCAGGGTATCGCCATTCGGAACTATTGCATTATCACCGCGTCTTATCATAACTATCAGCGTGTGCCTTGATATATCAAGTTCTTTTATCTTGTGTCCAACCCACGGATGATGTTCACGCAGTTCTACCTGTTTTAGGTTTACATCAACATTTACATCACAATCTCTCGCACCGATTACAACACAATCTCCCTCAAAAAGCTTCATGTCTCCCTTAGGCATAAGTGTCTCACCATTTCTTAACACTGCTGCAAGAATAAGTCCTCTCGGAAGACTAAGCTCGCATACCTTCTTTTCATTCCAGTTATGGTCCTTAGTTATAATAAGCTTAATAAACTTAAGTTCCTTCTCCATAAGGTAATCTGTAGACTTCTTAATAAGGCTGTACTGCTCAACGAAACCTGCAGATAAGATACCTGTCGGAATAGCGACCATTCCGACGCCAAGAAATGTAATGATAATACTGAACATTTTCCCAAGCACTGTCACAGGATAGATATCGCCATAACCTACTGTAAGAAGTGTTGATACCGACCACCATATTCCTGAAAATGCATTCTTAAACACTTCCGGCTGTGCCTCATGCTCTAAACTGTACATGCACAGTGATGATGCTATGATAAGCATCACAATGATAAATACAGAGGATAATATCTGGTCCCTTTTTCGCCTTATTACCTCTGTTATAACATTTAACGCATCATAATATGAATTGACACGGAATATCCTTAGGATTCTTATAACCCTGAACATACGGAAAGCAACTGCTCCTGCCGGGAAGAATACAGGCAGATAATTGGGCAGGAACGATAAAAGGTCAACTATACCGCTTCCTGAGAAGATGTATTTTATTCTCGCAATACCTGTACGTTTATTAGGATACAGATATTCTGCCGTCCATACACGCAGGATGTATTCAATTGTAAAGCCAATAACTGTAATCCACTCTATAACATCTAACACCGGCTGGTACGGAATTGACTGTTCAAATGTATCAAATATCGCAATGAAAAGGTTGATTATAATTGCAGCAGTTATCGCAATATCAAATGTACGACTTGCAACATCGCCCGCATAGCCAATCTGGATAATGTCAAATATACGTTTTTTCTTATTATTCACCGTATCCCATCCTCCTACTTAAGCATATACCACGGAAGCAGCAATGCTCTTATATATTTTGCAAATGGCACATATGCCGTTATGTTAATAAATACCGGACATAATATAAGGCACGCTATAAGAAGAACCGGTATTATTGAAATCATTACATTGGCACTCCTTACAGGTATTGCCACAAGCCATGCAAATAAAGTAACTGCTATTACATACACAGCCATATGCAGTATATCTGCTGCCCCCTTAAGCTGTCCTGCCACCGCAAGTGTTAACATTGCTGATACCGCAAAAAGTACACACGATATGAATGCATACAGCGGCTTTCCTGCAACACGGTACATACGATGCAGTGTTATAAATGTTCCGGAATTCTTATCAAGATAATATTCCACGATTCCAAAAAGTCCGCCTATATATACAAGAATTATAAGCAATGCCCTTAACGGAAACTCTCCTGTCTTATCTTCAAGCTGTGTCCCATTATCCTGTACACCATCTAACACCTTAAAATCAATTCTGAATGTGTCATCTCCGGATATGTATTCCTCGTACCCTTTTCTTATCTCTTCTTCTGCCTTTTCTGAATGCTTTTTAAATATGTCTACAGAATTAACATAATTAACTGCAACCTCAGGCGAATATGCCTTAAACATAGCAGAAAAGAATATCTCGTCAGTCATTGAGCTGACAAAATCTGACCTGCATATGATAAGCTCTATAATGTCTCTGTAGCTGCCACTGTCAAGCTTATCCTTAAGCCCTGTACCAACTACATAGCCACACTCTGTGTATTTATTCATTATATCCTGTTCAAGCTTTTCCTGCGATTCTGCTTCGTAGAATTGAACTGAATAATCACCATTCACAAGATAATCTCTTGTCATTATGGCAATCTTATCGTCATCTTCAAGCACTATCCCAACCCTTACAGGCTCTGTCTCCTTAAGAGACGCTGTATGCATAATTATTAACGCTGCAACGGGCATTGCAATAAGCACCACGACAATCACAGGATTCTTTAACTGCCTTTTAACAAGCAGATACAGCCAGTATAACAATCTCTTCATTATCTGTCTCTCCTTATCTTAACCGCCAATGCCCCTGCTGCCTGAAATATAATTATCCACAAAACATTTGTCATAATGGTACTGATATCCACAGTTCCCTTGATTATCTGACCTGCAAGTGTGAATAATCCGTTAGTCGGAAGATACATGCCAACAACCCGCACCCCCGGCGCAAGAAATGCTGATGAAACAATACAGCCCGATGCATACATGCACACCATTCCAAGGACAAACACTGTAATAACCGAATACACCGTGTCGTCAACAACTGCGAATATGCATTGTATAAATGAAACTGCTGCATATACAAGCACCACAATTCCCAGTAGTGAAGCGATAAATTCTCCCACTGACGAAACTGCCAGAACTCCCGATATTGCCGGAATCCCAAGCCTCATTATATTAGTTACTATAAAAAGCACTGCAAATATCACAATATACACAGTACTGATTCCCGTAGTCCTTGCAAATCCTGTATCAAATGCTGATATTCCCGCACCTTTAAAGCTCTTTGCAAGCGCCCTGTTCTCACCTTTCATATTGCCCGCACAGGTTATTCCACTGAGCAGAAGCAGCATGACAATCGCCGTACACACATAGAACTGTACTGTACTTAAACCCTCTTTAACTGATATATCCCTTGTCTTAAAGTATATGCTTCTGTTTAACGCATACGAAAGATATATGTCATTTAATTTATCCTCATGAGTACCTTGAAGTCCCCTGTAATTCTTAAGCACACCATTAAAAAGGTCATCAAACGTGTATATACCAGCCTCTGCTGTTGCAAGGTCAGAGCCTCCTGCCCTCACCATCTCACGGAATATCATCGAAGTGTTATTAACACCTTCTGATGGGCAGACGACCTCAATCGGCGTATTCTCACCCGTCATAATATCACTAATGAGATTCTCCGGCACAATAATAGCCATCACATAATAATTATTTCTTAAGCCATCTATAGCCTGCTGTCTGTCAGTATATTCAAATGTACAGACATTTTTAATTGTGTCTATCTCACTGACATAATTAAATGCCATCTTAATATATTTAAATTCCTTATTATCCGTTCCATTATAATCAGGATACACAACAGCAACTTTCATCTTCATGTCAGCTTTCTGTGATGTTACAATACCTACACATGTACTTATTGCAATCACAAGTACTGCCGTCACTACCGTACCCAGAATTATCTTCGGTATAGATAAAAATGCGGATTTAATCTGCAATTTTAATAATTCCAGTTTCCTTCTCATCTAATCCCCCAATTAAATCTATCTGTGAATAATCTCTAAAAGCTCATTACCGGTAACCGGATGGTCAAGTTCATTAAGCTTACCATTCTTTAAAAGATACATTCTGTCAGCAAGCTTTAATTCACCTTCTTCGTGGCTTGTTATAATGACTGTACCTCCGCTTTTCGTATAAGCAGACAGATAATTCATAATATCCTGTTTACACACAATGTCTAATGAAGCTCCCGGCTCATCTAATATAAGTACAGGTGGATTCTTAGCCAGTGCACAGCATATGCTTAAACGTTTCTTCATGCCTCCTGACAGCTTATCAACACGTTTGTCAAGATATCCTGATACTCCTAACACTGCAGGAACACCGTTTAATAAATCTGCTTCCATATTTCTTCCGGTATCACAGTACCAGAATTTAAGATTATCCCTTGCCGACAGCTTCTCCATAAGTGGATTCTCCTGCGGCACAAAACCAATATATTTCTGAAACATCTTCGCATCTGCAAATGCATCTGTGCCATCTATCTTAAGACTTCCTCCATCTGCCTTAAGACTTCCTGCAAGTATCTCCAGAAGAGTAGATTTGCCACAGCCGTTGGCACCGACTATGGCAATATACTCTCCGCTGGCAGCATGAAACGAAGCGCCGTTAAGCACTGTCGTTTTCCTGCCATATGATTTTCTAATATTCTCCGCCTCTATAAACATACATATATCTCCACATTAATTCTGCGCTGCTGTATCAAACTGGCTGTAATACAGCTTGTGATAGAATCCGTTCTTAGCCAGTAATTCTTCATGATTACCCTGCTCTATAATATGTCCGTCTTTCATAACAAGAATAACATCCGCAGACTGGATAGTTGAAAGTCTGTGGGCTACGATAAAGCTTGTTCTTCCCTCCATCAGCTTTGCAAATGCATTCTGTATCTTTATTTCTGTTCTTGTATCAATAGAAGATGTAGCCTCATCAAGAATAAGCATTGGCGGCTTTGCAAGCATAATTCTTGTTATACATAAAAGCTGCTTCTGTCCCTGTGAAAGGCTTCCACCATCCTCGCCTATAACTGTGTCGAATCCGTTAGACATTCTCTTGATGAATCCATATGAATGTGCTGCCTTGGCTGCTGCAATAATCTCTTCCTCTGTAGCATCCGGCTTACCCATAACAATATTCTCTCTTATAGTTCCTGACTTTAGCCATGTCTCCTGAAGGACCATACCAAAGCCCTGTCTTAAAGACTTTCTGGTCATCTGTCTTATATCAGTTCCCGATACATCAATGCTTCCACTGTTAACATCATAGAATCTCATAAGGAGATTAATAACTGTTGTCTTTCCACAACCCGTAGGTCCTACAATCGCTATTCTCTGTCCCTTCTTGACATGAAGATTGAAGTTCTCAATAAGCTTCCTGTCAGGTACATATGAAAAGCATACATCATTAAGATCAACTGTTCCGTCAACCTCTTCAACAACCTTAGCGTCTTTAGCATCAGGAATCTCAGGCTCTTCTTCAATAAGTTCAAATATTCTGGCTGCACAGGCAAGAGCGTTCTGAAGCTCTGTGACAACGCCTGATATTTCGTTAAAAGGTTTAGTATACTGGTTGGCATAACTTAAGAAGCTTGATAACTGACCAACTGTGATACCGCCATTGATAGCTGAAAATGCACCAACAATCACAACGCTTGCATATACAAGGCTGTTTACAAATCTTGTTGAAGGGTTAGTAATAGATGAGAAGAAGATTGCCTTTAAGGAATACTTCTGAAGTCTTTCATTAATCTCATCAAATTTTCTTACCGCCTCATCTTCATATCCGTAAGCCTTAACTACCTTCTGTCCGCCAATCATTTCATCAATAAGTGCTGTCTGCTCGCCTCTTGTCTCAGACTGGAGTTTGAACATGCTGAAGGTCTTCTTGGCAATAAAGCTTGCAACTAAAAACGAAAGTGGCGTGATAACAACAACAGCAAGTGTAATCTTAGCATTGATTGTAATCATAAATATAAGTGTTCCAAGTATAGTCATGACACCTGTAAAAAACTGTGTGAATCCCATAAGCAGACCATCTGCAAACTGGTCAACATCAGCTATTACACGGCTCACAATCTCACCATATGAATGTCCGTCAATGTACTTGAGTGGAAGCACCTGAATTTTTTCTATAGCCTCATTTCTTATATCTCTTGTTACTTCATATGTGATTCTGTTGTTACATATGTTCATAAGCCACTGTGAAAGTGCTGTAATTCCAACAAATATACCAATTCTTATAAGTATACTCACAATCTTTGCAAAATCCACATTATTCACACCGATAATGCAGTCAATTCCACGACCTACAAGAATTGGCACATAAAGTGTAGTTGCAACAGTTACTGCTGCCATAATAAGCGATAGTATTATAAAAAAGCTGTGCTTCTTAATTCTTTTAAGGAGTTTTACAAATGTTGATTTATTCTTCTTCATTATGCTACACCCCCTTCTGAATCTGCTTTCTTAAACTGTGATTCATATATTTCTTTATAAACCTCACAATTTGCAAGAAGCTCGTCATGTGTTCCCATTCCTGCAACCTGTCCGTCATCTAATACGATAATGAGATCAGCATACATAAGTGATGCCGCTCTCTGTGAAACTATGAACACAGTAGGAGAATTGTTCATTCCCCTTATAGCTTTTCGAAGTGCTGCATCAGTTGCAAAATCAAGAGCTGATGCACTATCATCAAGAATAAGCACATCCGGCTTTCTTACGATTGCTCTTGCAATAGTAAGTCTCTGTCTCTGGCCACCTGAAAGGTTCTTACCTCCCTGCTCTATAACATAATCCAGACGTCCCTGCTTAGAATCTACGAATTCCTTAGACTGTGAAATCTCAAGTGCTTCATCTATCTGCTCATCAGTAGCACCCTTCTTTCCCATCCACATATTCTCTCTTATAGTACCTTTAAAAAGTACTGCTTTCTGCATAACGATACCGACCTTATTTCTTAAAGTCTCAATATCGTAATCTTTAACATTTACACCATCAACAAGTACTTCACCCTGTGTAACGTCGTACAGTCTTGGAATAAGATTAACAAGACTTGATTTACCAGAACCAGTACCACCGATAACACCGATTGTCTGTCCCTTCATAGCCTTGAAATTAATTCCTTCAACTGAAGGTGCGCCTGAACCGCTGTAGGTAAGTGAAACATTTTTAAATTCAACGCTTGGCTGCTCTTCCTTAGCTGTAACTTCCTTGACGCTTCCCTCTGCCATTCCAGATGTCACCTCGAATACAGACTCAATTCTTCCAGCACAAGCAAGCGCCTTAGTAATTGTAATGATAAGGTTGGCAAGCTTGATAAGCTCAACTAATATCTGTGACATATAATTGTAAAGAGCAACAACCTGTCCCTGTGTAAGCGCACCAGCGTTAACTCTTACTCCGCCAATCCAGATAAGTGCAATTATTGATACATTTACAACAACATAAGTAAGCGGATTCATAAGTCCTGATATCTTACCAACGAATTTCTGCAATCTGTTAAGGCTTTCGTTATCGTTTTTGAAACGCTTAACCTCATCCTGTTCCTTATTGAATGCTCTGATAACTCTCACACCGGTAAGGTTCTCTCTTGTTATTCCAAGAATCTTATCAAGTCCTGACTGTACATTCTTGTACATAGGTCTTGTTGCAAGCATGATACCGAATACGATAAGTGCAAGTACCGGGATTGCAGCAACAAATACAAGTGCTGCCTTCACATCAATAGTAAATGCCATAATCATCGCACCAAATACGATAAATGGTGAACGAAGGAATAGTCGCAATACCATATTAATACCATTCTGTACCTGATTAATATCACTTGTCATTCTTGTTACAAGTGTCGATGTGCCAAGTGTATCCATCTCTGTGAATGAGAATGTCTGGATATGTGCAAATAAACTGTGTCTCATTCCTGTTGCCGCACCAACTGCAGCCTTGGCACTGAAATACTGTGCTGTGATGGCACATACAAGTCCTATGATTGCAAGAAATATAAGCATAAAACACATCTGCATAATGTATCCCTTATCCGCATTAACAATACCCTTATCGATAACTGATGATACTACCAGCGGCACAAACAACTCAAATATTGCTTCGAGCATCTTAAAAAGCGGTGCCAGAACGCATTCCTTCTTGTAATCCTTAAGGAATCTCATAATCATTTTCATAAGAAATCTTCCTCCGTTAATTCAGTGACACTAAAGCATCCATAAGAAACTCATACGAATAGCATCTCTTAGTGCCAAAGTACTCTCTATAAACTTCATAATTGTAATATGAATGTTCAAACTGTCTCGAATACAAATGTGCAATATCAACGCGCATTGTAAAATCTGGAATACAGCCGGACGCCTGATTAGCTGCTGCCATTATGTCCACGGCAAGTATGCCGATAACCGCATTCTTTGCTTTAAGCAGGACATCATAATCATTAACTGCGTCAAGCATATATCTATATACATAGTACATTGCAAGCTGCTCATATTCATGTGCAAATGCTTCGCTTCCCGCATGGTAATCTTTCATTACCGCTGCAAGCTCAGAATCATCCGCCAGACCATCAAGAAACTGTCTTACTCTTGCCACATGAATATTCCAGTCAGGATTGATTACCTCCATTCCTTTGAAATCATCAAAGAAATGCCGCAGACCTTTTATCAGTCTTGTGCCATGTGGTTCATAAGCCTCTGACTTTATAGCACTGCTGTCTGACTTGTCAGGCTGCTTTATGCCACTGTCCTGTGATTTGGCAGGTGACGCTATGTCTCTGCTCTTTAACTTAGCCAGCAGATTCTCTCTGTAATCCAGTCCGCAGAACCGCTTTGCAACCCCAGCTATAAGCTCGTCCCTTTCAGCATCAAGATGCTTCTGGATACGCTTTGCATAATCAATATACAATGCCAGTCTCTCAAATATATTTATATCCCTGTCTGATATTATACCGAAAGCCACTATTCTTGCCTGCCGAAGCTGCATATATGTATATGCATCTATATCATTAGGCTCCGGAGTAAGACTGTTATCCTCAACCGTATCAAATGTAAGTTCATCTTTGTAAGAAAACATCAGCTCACCAGCTGTCTTACACGAGGGTGCTATGCCAATCTCTCTTATATTGCCATAATCATTAATAAATCTTGGAAACTCTGCACATGTTTCACACAGCTTATCCTCTCCAAGTTCTATATATAAATCGCACAGATTATCATCATTAAGGAAAGGACAGCGTCCTCCTTCTTTCAGTGTAAATGTACATTCTCCGTCCTGTGATGGTACCATTACACTCTTCAGGCGCTTTCCAAAAGCGCCTTTAACTGTTTTATAATATTTGTAAGAATTCTTATCAACATCGACATCCCAGCCGGCACAGCATGTATCTGTACAGGCTCCTGCAATGCATCTGAAATCCTTATAATAATGTGGTGTCATTACCTTCATTTTATTATCTCCCGCATATAAACCGGCATATTAAGTGCATCTGTTAACTGCGCAAAAATTGTCTGCCACACCTTATTAGTGCAGCAGACACATTTACATGTACATATTATTATAATTACTGTTCTTTTTCTTGTCCACAATATACTTATACACTGTGACACACGCAAGAATAATCATAAGCCCCTCTGCTGCCATGTATGTATAGAACAGATATGGCTGTCTTAACGCTGACACAAGAAGCGGTGAGCTGACTGCAAAATCATACATACCCGTATCACCTATATATTTAGACATAACAACCGTACTCATGATTGTTATATTAGGAAAAGACATATTACCAAGCACAAGTGCCACAATCAGCACCGTATTGCGTATCAGAAAAAATGTCCTGCTCACCTTAGCCTTACTAAGACAGCTCATAACAATGCCTCCGATTATGCATACAAGAAATAAAAGAAACATCATATACATCTCGGATGCTGCAAATGCAGATACTTCCGTCGTCGCAGTCTCATACCCTGTAAGCAGTGCAAAGAACCCAAATATAGAGCGGCCACCCACAACGCATGCCGCCAAAACAAATAATACTAGTAAAAAATTCCTTCTGTTTAACTTCCTGTTATCCATAATTCCTCCATTTGCATTATTATCTCAATTATGGAGGAAGATTTCAAGTAATTTATATAAACTTACTGCGCCACTTAATTGCCTCATCCCTATACGCAATTGCCGTCTCCATAAGTTCATTATACTGTGCCTTTACACTTTCTATTGTTGCCTCAAGCTGGCTTATTGTCTGTATTGCCTGTCTGTTTTCCTGCATATATGTATTAAGCTGGTTTTCGTACTCTGATATTTTCTGTTCATTCTGCATCAGCATGTCTGTATCCTGACATTTAATGAATTTTCCATCTGATGTTATTTCGTAAAAACTGTCTACATACAAAAATGCTTTTCCCTGCATTCCAAACACTGCATACATATCAACATTTTCACAATCAACAGGAATATTAAGACTTTCACCTTCTTCCAGCGGGTAGACAGCTCTCAGCGACAGTCTGTCCGTAAGCGGGTTTGTCACCATATAAAACAGCATTAACCTGTCTTTATTTACTACAAGCTGTGGACAGTGCATATCTGGATTCTCGCTGCTTTTTACATGAAAAAGTGCTTCATTATTCATCACATTTTTAACAAGAATATCTCCGTTCTGGTTCTGATACGCATAATATATTGTGTCTCCCAACACCACATCTGAAAGTCCGTCCAAAAAGTCTGACACAAGCATTATCGGGCGTTCTATACCGTCTATGTACGCCGTTCTCAAAAATATATATCGTGATATACTATAGATTATAAGCCGTCTGTCACTGCCGGCTGTGTATACATTTGCCATAAAAGGACACTCCCGTTTTTATACTATTATATGGTCACGCGAATGTAGATAGAACATATAATGTAGTAAAGAAACGAAGAAGGAAAAGATAATGGCTAAATGTAAATGCAGCAAATGTGGTTCTACCCGCATTGTAAGCAATATTGTGCAGAACATGCCTAATGGCTGCTTTGATGTGTGCACGAACCCTATATGCGGTTCACCCGATGAACTCAGTATTCTTGCCCCTCTTATCTATGATGAGATAGGTATTAATCTGTGTACCACATTCGCTGTCGGCACAGATATTTCAACGACTTATCCAACAGCTACCAACGCATCAGTCAGTGTTATAGATATAGCCTACACTTATGGTGATGAAAATGTTGAAATCACCCAGATAGCCGGAAGGCCTAACTGCTACTCTGTGAAACTTGCCAACCTTACTGTAACATTTGCAGTAACGCTTTATGATGAGTCATGCAGGGCATTAGCAACTCTTACCCCAACGGCAGTCTACCTTCCTAACTCAACTACTGCTGCAACTTATGATGAAGATACCAATCCAACATCTGTCACCCTTGAAATATTCGCTCCTTACGGAGTTTCCTACAACTCGAATAACGCAACTCCACCTGTTTATACGCCTGCACTTAACAGTATAGGTTTCTTATCATCTGACAATGTTGTAACCCAGGGACTCAATCTCTATGCAATACCTAAGCTTTTAGGTCTTGATACTACAGACGACGAAATTACTGTAGGTCTCACTCTCATCTTACAGAGCCTTTACTTCTGTGGATACCGCGTAACAAGCGCCGGCAGAATCTCAACACCTAAGGGAAGCATTGTTTCCGGTGAAGAATCTGACTGCATCAAGTTCGTTTGCGGCAACCTCTTAGACAGAGCCATAAAACCTCTCGATTTAAGTCCACCTTCATGCGAAGGTAACTTAAAAAAAGACTGCAAGAAGCCTTGCATGAATGACTGCACCGACACTCTTAATACTAACAGCACAGCCTGCCAGAGCGCATGTAATAATGGTAATAGCAGCCAGACTTCCTCTGGTGCATGCGCCGGACCTTGCAATGGCATATGCAGCAAGACTAACTGATAACCTCAATCTGTGGGAACAGACGCCTGCCTGGCGGCTGTTTCCATGTACATATTTTCTTCCATCGCAAATATTTTAATTGCTAATCTCCCCACTATGTGTGTATAATTAGTGAAATATATTATATTGAACTGCTGTACACACAGTTCACATGGAAAGGAGTTACTAATGAATTTTAAAAAGTACAGGTCGAGATTCCTTTTGGTTTTTGCGGCCCTCACTCTCTTGTTCTCTTCTGTTCTTCTTACTTCATGTCAGGGCAAGAAGATTAAGAACACTGTATTTTCTGTAGATGATCTTGCAGGCAAGACTATTGGTGTTCAGTTAGGAACAACTGGTGATACTCTCGTAAGTGATTACGAAACTGACGGTTCAGGCACAACCGTATCAAGATACAACAAAGGTTCTGATGCTATACAGGCTTTAAAGCAGGGTAAAGCTGATGCTGTTGTTATTGATGAACAGCCTGCTTTAGCATTTGTTAAAGCTAATCCAGACCTTACAATTCTCGAAGAAGAATTTGCAAATGAGGATTATGCCATCTGTGTTGCAAAGGGCAATTCCCTTACTGCAAAGCTCAATGAGGCTATTGAAGCACTTATGGCAGATGGAACTATCCAGAAGCTTATTGACGATTATGTTGGCGATAATGCTACATTTTCAGGTTACAAATCACCAGACGGTATAAGCCGTACTAACGGAACTCTTATTATGGCTACAAATGCTTACTTTAAGCCATACGAATACTATGAAGGCGGCTCTATTATCGGTATTGACGCTGATATTGCACAGGCTATTGCTGATTATCTCGGTATGAATTTAAAGATTGAGGATATGGAATTTGATTCAATTATCACTGCTGTATCTTCTGGTAAAGCTGATTTCGGTATGGCTGGTATGACAGTTACAGATGAGCGTAAGAAAAATATCGATTTCACAACTACTTATACAACTTCTAAGCAGGTTATTATTGTCCGTGACGACAATGCGTCTTCAACAGGCATGAGCTTTGCCGAGAAGTTCAAGACAGACTTCATCAAAGAAGCAAGATACACTTATCTTCTTAAGGGTCTGTTTAATACAGTAATTATTGCATTCTTTGCAGCACTTATGGGTGTTGTTATTGGTTTCCTTATTGCAGTTGTCCGTTCTAACCATGATAAAACAGGACACATGAAGATTCTTAACTTTATTTGTAACATTTATCTTACTGTAATCAGAGGAACACCAACTATGGTACAGCTGCTTATTATCTACTACGTAATATTCAGTTCTGTACATATTGACAAGCTTATTGTTGCGATACTTGCATTTGGTATCAACTCAGGTGCTTATGTTGCCGAAATATTCCGTTCAGGTATTATGTCTATTGATAACGGACAGTTTGAAGCAGCACGAAGCCTTGGTCTTTCTTATAAAACAACTATGATAAGTGTCATTCTTCCTCAGGCATTCAAGAATGTTCTCCCAGCACTTGCTAATGAGTTCATTGTTCTGTTAAAGGAAACATCTATCAGCGGTTACATCGGTCTTAACGACCTTACAAGAGGCGGCGATATTATCCGAAGCATAACTTATGATCCAATGCTTCCACTTATTGGTGTTGCCATCATCTACCTTGTAATGGTTATGGGACTTTCACAGCTTGTTAAGAAACTTGAGAGGAGGTTAAGAAACAATGAGCGATAATACTAACGAAATCATTCTTGAAGTTAAAGATTTGAAGAAATCTTTTGGCGACCATGTTGTATTAGAATCAATCAATACAACAGTCCGCAAAGGAGAGGTTATTGCAATTATCGGACCATCTGGCTGCGGTAAATCAACATTTTTACGTTCGCTTAACCTTCTTGAAACTCCTACAGAAGGTCATGTATTATTCCATGAGCAGGATCTTACAGATAAGAGTGTAAATGTGGATGAATTAAGAGAGAAGATTGGAATGGTGTTCCAGCATTTTAACCTTTTCCCTAATATGACTATAAGAAGAAACATAACTCTTGCTCCTACTAAGCTTGGACTTATGAGCAAAGAAGAGGCTGATAAGAAAGCTGATGAACTTCTTGCAAGAGTGGGACTTTCCGACAAAGCCGATGCTTATCCTAACCAGTTGAGTGGTGGTCAGAAGCAGAGAGTTGCTATAGCAAGAGCACTCGCAATGAATCCTGAGATAATGCTTTTCGACGAGCCAACATCTGCACTTGATCCTGAAATGGTTGGTGAGGTTCTCGCAATCATGAAGGAACTTGCCGCATCAGGAATGACAATGATTGTCGTAACTCATGAGATGGGATTTGCAAAAGAAGTTGCCAACAGATGCATGTTCTTCTATGATGGAGTCATCAACGAAGAAGGAGCTCCTGAGGAATTCTTTGGCAATCCTAAGAGTGAGCGATTGAAGGATTTCTTGTCGAAGGTGCTTTAATTAGTACGGTGAGGGAATCGCTGAGATGCATGTTTATATTGCCTGCTCTCATGGATTCCTCGCCTAGTGAAAGTAAATAACGCCATCTGCAAAGTCTATTACTATGCATGAAATCAAACGCGCTTCGCTTGAACGAGATTTCATGCACAGACCTTCTGCAGATGGCGTTATTAACATTCACACAGCTCGTCATAAATCGAGCACACAACATAAACATACACCTCAGCGACACCACTCCACTACTAAGCAGCCAAGCCTTCCACGGCTGGTGCAAATGTATCTTATCAACATAGGACATCACACACTTCACCAGCCATCCCACCCAGAATGCAATGCCGCAGGCGAGCATTCGTCCGGAGACTGACCCCTCGAAGGAGAAGAAGTCAGCCGTACAGTGTGCTGTGGGATGGTGTGAGATGTCCTTAGGTGGATGCCCGAATATTCATATGTCGTGTGAAAGTTAATGCCGCAATCTGCTAAAGGTTGGGACTTGTAATCTCGTTCAAGCGAAGCGCGTTTGATTACAAGTCCCATTATAAACTTAGCAGATTGCGGCATTTAGTTTCACTAGACATAGGAATCCTGAGGGCAGATGCCTAAGGACATCTCACGCCCTCCCACAGCACACTGTACGGTGTCCGGCCTATCAAGCCTCCTTCGAGTAGTCAACCTTCAGAAGGCACAGCCCCTTCGCCGGCGCAGTTGCACCTGCAAGACTTCTGTTTCGTGCCTCTAAAAGTTCATACATACTCTCCGGTGTTCTCTTTCCCTGTCCAACTTCAAGAAGTGTACCACTTAATATTCTTACCATATACTGTAGGAATCCACTTCCATGATATGTAAGATTAAGGAACGAGCCCTTTAAAGAAACATCTATTGAATATATCTCACGGACTGTCGATTTCTTCATCTTGGGATTACCACAAAATGATGCAAAATCATGTTCTCCAGTAAGTATGTCTGCTGCCCTCTTCATGGCTTCAACATCCAGCTTACCCTCAATTATGTTGACATATTTTCTGTTAAATACAGGCTTCTTATCCCCAACATAACATGTATAACAATAAGTTTTCCCCTGCGCATTATAACGGCTGTGGAATCTGTCAGATGCAACACGGACCTCCTGTACACAGATGTCCTCTGGAAGATATCTGTTCATGTAATCGCATATCTCATCTTCTTTCATCTTTGTTTCCATATGTGCATTGGCAACCATTCCTTTTGCATGCACTCCAGCATCTGTTCTTCCTGCACCTATAACCTCAATCTCAGTTCCTGTCATGACAGAAAGAACTGATTCTAACTTGCCCTGAATTGTCATATCTGTAGTTGGCTGATGTTCCCAGCCATAATACCTTGTACCATCATAAGTTATTATCATCTTATAATTCTTCATTCATATCTCCCATTCATTCTTCTGATTTGAACCCACATAATTTCATACAATTAACATCTGTAATCTCATCTCGCAAAATACTGTCCATAAACACTTTTATATCATCTTGCCAGGTTCTGCTTCATTCCATCAAGGAAATCATATATCTCATCCATAAATACCTTACCATAGCGCTCATATTTATTTTCGCCGACACCGCTTACTGACAACATTTCTTCTTCACTGAATGGTACTTTAATACACATGTCTATAAGCGTCCTGTCTGAAAATATTACATATGGTGGAACTCCTACTGAAACAGCTATCTGTTTTCTTAACTCACGGAGTCTGTTAAATAACATGACACCTTTTTCGTTAAGCGCATCCTCTGGTTTCTTTGACTTAGGCGTTGCATATGCTGATTTTGCGGCAGCTGCAGAACGCTTCATTCTGTCTGCTGTCATTGCAGCATTCCTTGATACAGGTGCACTAAAACGGTTGCCCGGATACATATAAGCTTCGTCTGCTTCCTGCTCTGCCTCATCAACAACACAGTTAGAGCAGTTGTGGCAATTGTATCTTCCACCTTCAGGATTATCCGGTCTTCCCCCGAAATACTTAAGTATATACTCTCTCAAGCAGCTTGTTGTCTTACAATAATCAACCATTGCATTAAGTCTTCTTTTATCAAGAATCATCAGCCTTGCCTGTTCTTCTGCATCAATATCAGGATTAGGCTCTCTGTGTTCTATAAAGAACTTGTTGATCATAATGTCCTGCGGTGAATAGAGCAGTACACATTCTGAATCCTCGCCGTCTCTTCCTGCGCGTCCTGCCTCCTGATAATAATTCTCTATGCACTGTGGCATATTATAATGAATTACGAATCTTACATTGGACTTGTCTATTCCCATTCCAAATGCGTTGGTTGCCACAACAACAGGCTTGATATCATATATAAATGAATCCTGATTCTCTTTTCTCTCTTCTGCCGAAAGCCCAGCGTGATACTTAGTTACAGATAGTCCGTTGGCATTAAGCATGTCATAGACTTTCTCAACATTTTTCCTTGTAGCACAATATATAATTCCGCTGTCCTGTCTGTGACTTACAAGATAATCAAGTATATAAGAATCCTTGTCCTTGATATGCTTTACCTTGAATGTCAGATTACTTCTGTCAAATCCAGTAGTGAGTATAACCGGTCTTTCAAGAGAAAGAATCTGCAGAATATCGTCCCTTACCTTACTTGTTGCTGTAGCTGTAAATGCGCTTATTATCGGGCGTCTTGCCAGCTTCTTCACAAATGACAATATATTCAGGTAGCTTGGTCTGAAATCCTGTCCCCACTGTGATATACAGTGTGCCTCGTCCACGGTAATCATTGATATCTCTACATGTGTGGCAAAATCAAGAAAGCCCCAGGTTTCCAGCCTTTCAGGTGCAACATATATAATTTTATACCGTCCCTGCTTTGCAAATGCGAGTGCCTTAGTTATCTGATTATCTGTCAGTGAACTGTTAATATAAGCTGCATGTACACCAGCCTGATTAAGTGCTCCAACCTGATCCTTCATAAGCGATATAAGCGGCGACACAACAAGAGTAATGCCGGACATTAACAATGCCGGCACCTGATAACATAATGATTTTCCCGCACCTGTAGGCATAATTCCTAACACATCCTGCCCTGCAAGAATAGCATCAACTAACTTCTCCTGACCCGGACGGAATGAATCATACCCAAAATAATGCTTTAATATTCCGTATTTATCCATATATCACTCTCTTTTCAATCTTCTCTTACTCTCATACATTTTCTTATCAGCTCTGCTTCTCGTATCTTCAAAGTTCTTATCTGTCTTTATATCATATTCGGCATAACCACATGCAATCTGTACATTAAGTCCTTTGATTCCAAGTTCCTCTTCAGCATACTTTTCAAGCTCCCTTAACTGCTTCACATGTCTTCCTATATCAAATTTTTTGTAATTCTGATTAATTACAGTACAGAATTCATCCCCACCTATACGATAACATTTACCATGTCTGCCAAATATCTCTTTAATAATTCTGGCTGATGCCTGAATATAGGCATCTCCTGCTGCATGCCCCAGATTATCATTACACCACTTAAGATTATTAAGATCAAATGTTACTATAGAATACCCTTCATAATCAGAGGTTTCATGTTCCCACTCCTCAAATGCAGAACGATTATAAACCCCTGTCATAGTATCGGTTACAGCCATCTCTTTGTAGAAATCAGCCTTCTGGCCCTCTTTAATCTTCTCAAATGCTTCTGATATACTCTCATAACCAAGCACAATAATAAATACAAGAATACCAAGTTTTCCCATAACATCTGTCTGCTGCATTCCCTTGTAATATGCAATAAGATCAACAATCATAGAAATCCCAAGTGCAGCCGCACCTATAATATTGGCTTTTACTTTTCTGTCAAAGCCATTTACATGCATTCTCTTAATCAGTACACCGCAAAAATATATCATTGATATAACAAGCATTATATGAATAATATACACACTATTTTTAAATTCTTTCACCCCAGTCATGTGGCATACAAGCAGTACTATATCTATTACAGTAAATAACGCACATAACACATTACTTACCACAGATTTCTTTTTCCCCTGGAAAAAATTCTTTTCTGCCATTATAAACGGTACCGGCATTATCATAAGCAGCATATAACCGATGAGTGAACCTATTTTACGGTCTTCTATAAGAAGTGTTGCAAGATCTGTCTCATTAAGTGCCCATGTACCTATAATCATTGCAAATAATCCAAAATAAAAAATTGCTTCTGTCTGTGCTATATTTTTTCTGCATATAATCCACAGAATAACCATTGCAAATCCAACCAATATTATAAAAGAACTCAAAATTACTGACGGCAATGATTCTGCTATAAGTTCCCTCATAATCCTTGTTTCGTCACCATATTCAAACGAAGTTACCCTTGCCTTATATCCATCATAAACATTGGTAAGTCTGACAACTACATCTGTTGTATATGAAGGTATATTGATTATTGTATAATTCGTTCCTGTAGTTGTTCCGTATATAGACTTATGAGCCCTTATATAATATATAAGTTTATTACCTGCATATACTTCAACATTCTGATGTCTGCTGACAAATGCAAGTGCCATATTATCCCCTGATGTTGCATCAAGCTTAATGTGATATTCAATTTTATCATCACCGATATATCTTGTATTCTCGGGTGTTATAGATATCCTTGTCTTTCTGTCAGCTGGTGTTTTCTTATCAACAGTACTGAATATAAAAGCCGATCCCATAAAAATAAGAAATGCCAGGAGAATAACACAATATATAATTCTGTTAATTATCTTAATCCTTTTCATAAATAAAAAAGCCTTTCGACTGTATTATAGATATGTCCGTAATACTTCCGACTCCATAATACAGTAGATTGGCTTCATTTTCAAATATTTTTTCTTTACTATTATATCAATTATATATTCTTTGCAAGATCAGCTGGGTTCTCTGAATGTTTAAGAGCAGCTTCTCTTGAAATAACCCTTGTCTTAACAAGATTAGCAAGCGAATAATTCAATGTATGCATACCTGATGAAAGATTTGACTGTAAAACGGTCTGAATCTGATTAGTTTTCTTTTCCTTAATAAGGTTGGCTACAGCCGTATTATTAAGCATAACCTCTGTTGCCGCAATTCGACCTTCCTTTCTTGCAAAAGGTACAAGTGTCTGTGTAATAACCCCCGTAAGAATTGAAGAAAGCTGGATTGTAAGAGCAGGCTGTGCCTCTATCGGGCATGCGCTGATAATTCTTTCAACGGTCTGTGCTGCACTCTTAGTATGCAATGTTGACATTACAAGATGTCCTGTCTCAGCAGCAGTAATAGCCGCATTGATTGTCTCATAATCTCTCATTTCACCTACAAGGATTACATCAGGATCTTCTCGAAGTGCTGAACGAAGTGCAGATGCAAAATTAGGGACATCTCTTCCAACCTGTCTCTGATGAATCATAGACTGCTTAAAACCATATACATACTCGATAGGATCCTCTACTGTAATAATATGTCTTGCCATATTATTATTAATATAATCAATCATTGCAGCAAGTGTTGTAGACTTACCACTACCTGTAGGACCTGTTACAAGAACAAGACCACTTCTCTTAGATGCTAGCTCTGCAAGCAACTTTCCCGGAAGTCCAAGATCCTCAAATGATGGTATATTTGCATCCAATAAACGGATACTGGCTGCAAGATTTCTTCTCTGGTGATAGATATTAATTCTTAATCGTCCACCTGACTCGTCAGATGCAGCAACATCAATATCTTCTCCATTCTTAACCCTTCTTATATCCTCATCATTAAGAATATCAAACAGCATTTTTTCTGTTTCTTCAATCGTTGGCTTAATATCAAGCAGTTTAAGTTCTCCAAATCTTCTTACTGCTACAAAATCTCCTGCTGTAATATGCAAATCTGAACATTGTACACTTCTTGCTTTTCTTATTAACTCTTTTAACTCCATGTTCCCCTCCCATACATTTTGTTCATTAGTATGAACCACGATAAAATACTACCATAATAAAAATGCATATTCAATCACACTTTTATCCCATTTTTCTTGCAGATATCATTAAGGCAGCATCTTTCACAATGCGGCGTAGTTCTTGCAGTACACACTTCTCTTCCGTGGTCTACAAACCTGTGACACAATCCGCTTCCTTCTTCCGGTGGGACTATCTTCCACAATGCCATCTCAACCTTCTTAGGCTCTTTCTCGTCTTTTACAAGACCGATTCTGTTGCAAAGTCTTATACAGTGTGTATCTGTAACAATTGCCGGCTTTCCGAACACATCACCCATAATAAGATTTGCACTCTTCCTTCCAACTCCAGGAAGCTTTAATAATTCTTCCATGCTGTCAGGAACTTTATCGTTATACTGCTCATGAAGCATACGCATACATGCACATATATCCCTTGCCTTGCTTTTTCCTAGACCGCAAGGTCTTACAATCTCTTCAATCTCTTCTGGAGATGCTGCAGCAAGTGAGGCTATATCAGGATATTCCTCATACAGCCCCTTAACCACAACATTTACTCTTGCATCTGTGCATTGTGCCGCAAGTCTTACGCTTACAAGCAGTTTCCAGGCATCATCGTAATCAAGACTGCACTCCGAATCTGGATATTCTGCCTTTAATCTTCTGATAACCTCTAAAGCAAGTTCTTTCTTAGTCATAACTTACGCATCTTTCTTCTTATAATTAGCAATTCCGAATATTGCAAGAAGCAATACACACGCAAATATCATCCAGCCAACAAGATAACCTGTTCCCATTGGTTTAAATGTATCATAATAACCTTTAAGGTATACAACTACTATAATAGCCGGAAGTATGTAACTCATATAGAATCCTAACCAGTCAGGAAGCTTAGGTCCCTTTCCTTCATTAGCTTCTTTTCTAAAGCCTTCCCAGCCCCAGCCGTTCTTCTTGGTACAAAATAATACAAATATCATGCTGCCGAGAGGAAGTAAATTATACGAAACAAGAAAATCCTCAAGATCCATAATTGAGCTTCCCGGACCAATAGGCTGGAAAGCTGCAAGCTTGTTAAAGCCTAATACAGCAGGAAGTGAAAGCAGTATCATGAATATAACATTACCTGCAACAACCTTTTTCCTTGAAAATCCCTTAAGGTCAATATAAAAAGCAATAATGTTCTCAAACACAGCAATTACAGTTGTTAATGCTGCAAATGACATGAATACAAAGAATGCTGTTCCCCATATTCTTCCTCCTGCCATATGATTAAATATGTTAGGCAGTGTTATAAATAAAAGTGATGGACCGGCACCCGGAGCAACACCATATGCAAAGCATGCAGGAATAATTATGAATCCTGCCATAAGAGCAACAAATGTATCAAGCAGAATGATATTAACAGCCTCTCCACCTATTGTTCTGTCTTTCTTTAAGTAGCTTCCGAATATCTCCATTGCACCAATACCTACACTAAGTGTAAAGAATGCATGTGTCATGGCATCAAATATAACTGGTCCTAAACCTCTTGATTTAATGGCATCAAGATTAGGCACCATATAGAATTTAACACCTTCTGATGCATTAGGAAGTACAAGCGAATGAACTGCCAGTACCACAATAAGGATAAGAAGAAGTGACATCATAACCTTAGTAATCTTCTCAACGCCCTTCTGTAATCCAAATACACATATGCCAAATGAAAGTAAAACTGCAACAATCATCCAGATTGTCATTGTACCCGGCTGTGAAAGCATAGTTCCAAATGCACCTGAGACCTCATCTGGCTCTAAACCTGCTAACGAACCACTTGCCTCACGCCATGCATAATAAAGCATCCATCCTGCAACCATAGTATAGAAAGCCATTAATATGTAGCTTCCTACTACTGATACCCATTTGAAATGATGCCATTTGCTTCCCTTAGTCTCCAGTTCTTCAAATGCCCTTGCAGCACCTTTACCGCTTCCTCGTCCTACTGTGAACTCCGCACACATAATAGGAAATCCAAGAATTGCAAGAAACACAAGATAGATAAGCACGAATGCCGCACCACCATTTTCTCCGCATATGTATGGAAATTTCCACACATTACCAAGTCCCACCGCGCACCCGGCAGACACTAAGATAAAGCCAAGTCGCGAGCCGAATTTTTCTCTCTCTTTCAAAATAAAACCTCCATAGTTAATATATTTACATTAATTAAGATTGTATCATATATTACTATATTTTCACAGCCAATTATTTCATGCTCTCCCTTACTTCTGATGTAATAGTCTGGCCGCCCTGTTCGTTCCATTCTTTTACAAATGTATCAAAGTAAGATATATCTTCTTCTCCGCTTATAATCTTTAAATATGCTTCTTTTTCTTTAGTCTTAAGCCTCCACCAATGGCTCTTCATTGTGTCTGTCGTCTTAAAATAAAGAGAATCAACTACCTTTATATTATCCTGTGCAATCAGACTGCATGCCTTAATTCTTGACATATATGCTGCCCATTGTGTACTTGTTTTGTTAGCATTCTTGATATACTCACTGCATGCATCATAAAATGAGCGTTCAAGAAGTTCCAGACTGTCAGGATTCTTTCTTCCTGAAATTGTGGCATCTATATTCCTGTAACATATTGAAAGTGCACTATTATAATCAACATTTATTGATAAAGGTCTTGCCGTAGGTTCAACATTAAGCTGATAGTAATTCTTGAATTCTTCTGAGTCTGTACAGTCAAATCTTACCTTATCAAACATGACACTTATCATCTTTGCTGCAATCTCAGGATGTTCATAGCCCTTTCTTACGACAACATATTTGTAACACGGGTTCTGGCTGTGATAACTTGTTGTCCCATCCGAATCCGTTGCTATTAAATATGGCTGCCAGTTTGCATCCGGATTCCTGCTTACTGCATTAGCAAGCGGATTATTCGGTGCCCACCATGGTCCGAAAAACGAGCCACACTGACCATTCTCTATAAGCTCACATATATTGGTTGATGTTCTCAGAAGAAAATCATTATCTATAACGCCCTGATTATACAGGCTGCTTATATATGAAAGTGCTTCTTTTGCCTCATCTGTAACTGAACCATATACAATCTCACCATCATCGTTCATTATCCACTGCTTTGGATATGCCCCAAAGCAGGCAAATATTATATCCAACAGAAATTCACTGCTGTAACCACATTCACCTGTCACATCTGTATCTACTGCAAGCCCCACTGTATTAGGTTTTCCGGACGCATCCATGCCATTATTTCCAGGGTCTTCTGATATAAAATGCTTCACTATATTAACAACATCATCAATAGTGTGTGGCTCTGACAATCCAAGCTCATCCATCCAGTCTTTTCTTAACCACACCAGATTAGGTCCATCTGTTATATTAGTCTCCGGCAGTGCCATTATCTTTCCATCATATGTAACCATATCCTTAAGTGAATCGCCATAGCTTTCATACATTTTCCTTATTCTGTCACTTATACAATTATTGTAGCTTTCTGTAAGGTCCTCTATAAGTCCTGCTCCCACTAACTGTTCAACCTCATCCTGACTGGATACAACCATGATATCCGGCAGGCTTCCCATTGAGATTACCATTGAAACATTAGTGTCATACTGGCTGTCGTTTGCTTCAAATACGTCAACATTCTGCACATTTATCACAGACTTAATATAGCGGGTGTACGCATTATCCGTATAAGTGTCATTCTCCGGCATATTGGAATTATTAACACTTGTCATCTTTCCAAGTGTATATTCTATAGTCTCCGGGTAAGCCCCAAATGGCGTTGTCCTCGCTTCTTCCATTCTCGCATTGTATTCTTCATTATCATTAGACGCAAAACCAGCCGGGCTTTTACACCCGGCTAATATAAGCATTATTCCTGTGACACCAAATGCCACACATTTTTTTAATGTTTGATTTAATCTATTCATATATCTAACCCTTCACTGCACCTGTCATGCTTTCATTATAACATCTTTGCATTATCATAAACAAGGCTGCAATTGGAATTGATATAAGAACTGCTCCTGCTGCGAATCTTGTGTACCACACATCAACATATTCCTTTTCAAGCATCTGCCACAAGCCGATTGCTACGGTATAATACTTCGCATTTGCCCTGCAGATTACTCTTGCAAATATGAAGTCTACCCAAGGTGCTATGAATGATGTAAGTATTGTATACACTATAATTGGTTTACTGAGAGGTATTGTTATCTTAGTAAATACCTGCCACTTCGTAGCTCCATCTATCATAGCAGCCTCATCTATTGTCTTAGGAATAGTATCAAAGAATCCCTTTGCAATGTAAAACTGTATTCCTGATGATGCTGAATATACAAGCACAAGTGCAACTCTTATCATTGCTCCTTCTGAAAGTCCTACTGCTTTAAGTATATAATATACGGCAACCATCGCCATAAATGCAGGGAAAAGTCCAAGTATCATTGCTATATTCATCATTGCTTTTCTCATCTTAAACTTAAGCCTTGACATACAATAGGCTACTGACAGTACAAAAAATGTTGATATAATACATGAGAATACTGCTACTATCAGAGTATTGGTAAACATTCGTGGAAAATTAAGTATTCCTGTATCTGTAAAAAGCTTTACATAATTATCAAGTGAATACTGCTTTGGGAAGAAAGAACTTGTATAAGCACCCTTCTGAGCCCTGAAGCTTGTGAGGATTATCCAGAAAAGAGGACTTACCCACACTATCGCTAATATTGTAAGCACTGAATGTGCCAGTATATTTTTAATAGTCTTTTTCTTTTTCACTGGAATCCCTCCTCATCTTTATACGCTTTCGTTCTTCTGTATACAAGCAGCGAACCAATTGCTAAGAATATGAATGTCATAATACCGATAACAGCACCAAGATTATAATACTGATAATCTATTGTCATCTTGTACAGCCATGTTACCAGAAGGTCTGTCTTTCCTGCTGTTGCACCTGCCATAACAGGATCTCCCTTAGTCAGCAGATAAACAATGTTAAAGTTGTTAATATTAGCAGTAAATGTAGTGATAAGATATGGAGCCGTTACAAATAACATATATGGCATTGTTATCTTAAAAAACTTGACAAATCCATTAGCTCCATCTACATCTGCTGCCTCATACAGCTCCATAGGTATATTCTGTAATATACCTGTAACCTGCAGAATAGTATATGGAATACCTATCCACAGATTTACCACGATTACTGTGATTCTTGCCCAAGTCGCATTTGTAAAGAATGGCAGTGATTTTGTTATCCATCCTGCATTCTTTAAAACAACATTTACAATTCCATCCTGTGCCAGCATGCTTCTGACTATAAGAAGTGAAACAAACTGTGGAATTGCGATTGAAAGTATAAATATAAATCTCCAGAAAGCCTTGAATTTCGTACCTTTTCTGTTGATAAGCAGTGCAACAAGTATTCCGAATATGTAATTAAGAAATGTTGCAAATATTGCCCACACTATAGTCCAGCCAAATACCGACCAGAAAGACTGTCCTATCATGCTTCCTGAATCGAATATCTGCTTGAAATTCTCAAGTCCTACCCAGTCGAAAAGCACCAGATGGCTGTCAACCTTACTATAATTAGTGAATGCCATGCTTATCATGAAAATAAGCGGAAGTATTGTGAATATAAGCACACCTGATACCGGAAGTGTAAGCAGCAGCTTATGAAGATTCTCATTAAACAGCGACTTCACGTCTTCTGCAAATGTGTTTATATGCTTTCCTTTTTCCTTTAACAGCTCCAGCTTATATGAGCTTTTTACAGCACTAGCTGCAACTATTATGTAAGCTATAATAATGAATATTGTTGCTATTCCATACAGAAGTATAAGAAGTGAATTATCACCTGCAACATACTCATATATTCCAAGCTTATCATTCCAGACCTCCTGCTGCGGTCTGCTTCCAAGACCTGGAAGCATCGCAAGGCAGTTAATTCCCTTCATAATCATAAAGCATACAAAGGCTGCTTCTATAGCTATATACATAATTCCCTTTATAATCTGCTTTCCTACAAGATTACCAAGTCCTGGAATCAGAATGCTTAACTTCGTAAATATATTTCCTTTTCTAAATGATTCAGTGAACTTAACTGCCATTATGCGCCACTCCTTTCAGCATTTAATCCCTATCAATTATTTTGCAATTGATGTATTAATCTGCTTATAGAAATCCTGTGTCTTAGCTGCTGCATTGTCTGCTGTTATTTCACCATTTACGATTGCCTTAGCAAAGTTCTGAGCAGGTGTCCAGTAATCATTCATACCTGTTACTGTTGGCTGGATTACTGATGTCTTGTTAAATGTATCATTCTGTGCTGTTACAAGTGCATCCTTCTTTACTTCATCAGTTGCAAGAAGCTCTGTATTACAAGGAATAACACCTCTTAATTCATAGTGCTTCTTCTGTGCATCCTTGCTTCCAAGATACTTTGCAAGTGCAACTGCTACCTGCTGATACTTGCAGTTAGGATTAACTGCAATTGCCTTAGAACCTGCAAATGCTAACAGCTGCTTGTCTTTTCCGCCAATCTTTACTGTAGGAAGTGAAACTGCTCCAAAATTGTTTCCAAGAATCTCTTTAACACTCTTATAATCCCATGATCCTGAGAAGTAAGCTCCAACTGAACCATCTCTTAAGCCAGCGATACCAACACCCTGAAGGTCATTGACAAAGTTAGGATTATTTACAAGTGAAACCATTGCCTGTGTTGCCTGTGTTCCCTTATCTCCTGAGATATCAACACCTGCTGAATTATCTTTTCCGTCTTTTCCAAAATATGTACATCCATTAGCAAGGAAGAATGATGACATATACCAGCCCTCTGTAATATTGAAAGCTACCTTATCCTTCTGAAGCATTTTATCAAGGCTCTTTACATCACTGTCTGTGAATTTGCTCTTGTCATAGTACATAAACCATGTGTTAGTTGTGAATGGTACTCCGTATACAGCTCCATCTACTGATACTGAATCCACAATTGCATCTGAGTTAGTCTTCTTAACATAATCTGCTGTCTCTCCACCAAGCTTTGCAATAGCATTAGCATCAACAAGTGTCTGAAGCTGATCGTTAGCAAAGAAGTATACATCTCCTGAATTTTCTGGATCCTGTGGAACTATCTTTCCTGCGTCCTGCTCTGAGCATACACCGTATTCAAATGTTAAATCCCAGTCAGGATGCTCTGAATTAAACTGGTCACACATTGTCTGCAGCCATTTGCCGTTCTCATCTGCCTGATCTTCTGCACAACCCCATACCTTAATTGTAGCTGTGATTTTCTCCTCTTCTGCTGCTGTGTCGTCTTTTTTAGCATTGCCACAACCTACAAAAAGTGACCCACACATTGTTGCTGCCATCACTGCAGCCGCTAATCTCTTAAACTTCATAAAAAAACCCTCCTTAATAATTATCCGAGACAGCTTTAATTACTGTCCTCTTTTGATAATCTAATTATATTAAGGAGGGTTTAATATTAAAATATAAGATATTTTAGAAACATATCAGTTTTTTGTGTTGTATGGTTTTGCCGGGAATTTTATTGTTATTGTTGTTCCCTCATCAGGTATGCTCTGCACTTCCAGATGATAGCTTTCGCCATAATAAAGTCTTATTCTGTCATTAACATTTCTTGCACCATACCCTTTTGACTGGGCTGTTAAGAAGTTTTGGGCAGTTTCTTCGTCCATTCCTACACCGTTATCAGACACGGTTACGCATACAAGTTCTTTACCTTCTTCATCCTTCTGCAGCTCTGCCTCTACGGTTATTACACCTTTCCTGTCTGTCAGCAAATCTATACCATGGTCTATTGCATTTTCTACCAATGGCTGGAGTATAAGGTTCAAAGATTCGCATGGCATAACTTCCTCTGATACATTTATCACCACATCAAACGAGTTGTCATGCATTATCTGCTGAATCTTAAGATACGACTGCATGTTGCTTAATTCCTGCTCAAAGCTTAGTATATTCTTTCCCTTATTAAGCGATGTTCGGTAGTAGTTAGACAATGCAAGTGTTATCTCACTTATATCTTCCTGCTCATATTCTATCGCTTTCCAGTTGATAAGTGACAATGAATTGTAGAGGAAATGTGGATTAATCTGTGCCCTTAATGCCCGCATCTCTGATTCTTTCTGGCTTATACGTCCTTCATATACCTGCGTAATAAGATTCTTAATCTGGGTTGTCATGCTGTTGAAGCTATGGATAAGGTCACCTATTTCATCTTTGTCCTGTGTATTAATTACCGCATCAAAATCTCCATTTTCAACCTTTGCCATACTGTTTTTTAATTTATTAATTCTTCTTGTAATGAAGCCTGATGTAAATATACTCGCTGCGGCGGCACCTGCAACTGCTACCACAAATGCAACTACAATCATAGTAATCATTGAATTAGCTGACCTGAGCACAAGTTTTCTCGGCTCATAGACATATACTGTCCATCCGGTAACAGAGCTTTCCTTCTTTACTACCGAGTAACCATCTGTGTTCCCACATGTATCATTATCCCATTCTGCCCTGTCGATTAGCGAAAGCAGCTTCTTACTGTTTAATCTGTATCTGGTGTTATTGTTTTCAAATGTGTCACTGCTGCATATAACTTTTCCATCAGCATCAAGCACCACCATTCCGCAGTTCTGCTCAAGACCACTTGTAAATGAACTCATCATGCTGTCATAATCAACATCTATGTACATGATTCCAAGAATCCCAAGCTGGTCAAGCGTTGACATTTTTCGTGCTGAAACAAGTGTCCTGCTGTCTTCATCAACAAACCACTGTATCTTCGTGCTTTCAGCTGCAGAATTATAAAAAGGTCTGTCTTTTATCTCTTCTATTGGAGCTATAGTCGTATCATGTTTAATAGCTTTATCCACATATATTGTTACCCTGTTAATATCATTGTGAAAATACTTTAATGATGAAAGCATAGGGTCAAATGTAGTGACAATCTGGTTATACATCTCATATGTGCTTTTGTAATCGTACGAAAGCACTCCTGACAGCGTATCATTAAACGTTATATAATTAGACAGGTTATCATACACCTCTATCTGCCCATCCACCGTTGTAACAGACTGCTCAATTGCCCCTTTGATGCTCTTTAAATCTCTGTCCATAAGAATATTTCTCATCTGACAGTATGCAAAAACAAAAAGTACAATCAGGGGAATAAGTCCGGTCACTACATATATGATGACAAGCTTGTTCTGCAATCTTATATCATTGATTTTCTGCTTAATCTTTTTCAACTCTATTCTCCCTGATCCCTGAATTTCTGAGGGCTTACACCAAAGTACTCCCTGAAGCTCTGTACAAAATATGAAACATTTGGATAACCCACCTGCTCACTTATATTCACAATCTTCATGTTCGTGCCGGTAAGCAGTTCCTTAGCCTTCTCCATTCTGTACTGTTTAATATATTTGCTCAGATTCTGCCCTGTTTCCTTCTTAAAAAGTGAACTTAAATAGCTTGGTGCAAGATAAACCATATCCGCAAGCTGCTGTGCGCCAATCTCTTCACCATAATGGTTATGTATATAATTCTTTACGGTCTCTATCTCCCGATGTGACGTGGCCGGCTCTTTTCCGAAGCTCTTCTCTAACAGGTCAATATTGTTATTCACGATATCCATAATGCAGGAGAAATCCTCTGACTTGTACAGCCTGTCAATCTCCCTTCCAAATTCCGCCTCATCAGCTCCCGGAATATTGTCATAGAAATCTTTTAGCAGATTGGAAAATACGAACTTGATGTATATATGTGAGAAGTTCGACTGTCCCCTGTATTTCTTACACAGTGCATCAAAATGTATCCGTAAAAATGTGATATCCTTCATCTTGATATCCTGCTTCATCTGCTTCATAAGTGCATCATCATCAATCTGTACAAGCACAGGTGTATCTTCACTGATATTATCAGAAAAAATATATCTTCCTGTCTCATAAAACTTATTATTCATCAGTGTATCAACTGCATCCATTACCTGTGGAAGTTCATGATAATCATTGAATAAACCAGACACGGCAATATACATAAACTGTCCCGTCTTTCTGTATATATAGTCATGAATATTTGTAAACATTTCTTCTATGTTCTTATCAAGATTACCATCTGCTGTGAGTGATTTATCAGAAAATATGATAACTGACTGTAACGGGTTAAGGTTAAGATACTGATAATCCAGTTCCCCGGTTATCTCTTTAAATATATCTTCACCCGTATCATATTTTCCAAAGAAATCAGTATTGAATTCTATAAGTGCAAGTCTGTTATACCCTGCCAGAAAATCCCCATTATCAAGTATTCCTGATGCATCACCTGAGTTGAGCAGCGTATACATGTAGTACTGTTTTATAAAGTTAGCCTGCCGGTTGTAGTCCTCGTCCTTCTTATGTTCCTCGTCAAGCTCTGTTATAACTCCTGTAATTGTCGAACTGAATTCTGACGGATCAACCGGCTTTAATATATAATCTTTAACGCCTAATTTAACTGCCAGCTTGGCATACTCAAACTCGTTATAGCCTGAGAATATAATTGTCTTTAAACTGATGTCGTTCTGCATCACATTCTTAATAAGCTCTATTCCGTCCATAAACGGCATCTTAACATCTGTAAGCAGTATATCTATATGTCCAATTCCTGTATTCTTGTCAGATGTCAGATATTCCAGTGCCTGCTTTCCGTTACACGCCTCAAATACTCCAAGCTCAATTCCCATTCTCTTAAGAAGCATTCTTATTCCGCTTCTTTCAATCTTTTCATCATCTACTATAAGTATATTATACATAAATCTACCCCGAAACCTTCCTCATTCACGAACTTTCGCTCTTATAATGATTATAGCTTCCGGGGCAGTTATTATCAACTTATTTAGTTATATTAAAGATGCCATATATCTTCATTGTACTGTTGAATTGTTCTGTCTGATGAGAAAAATCCAGCATTTGCAATATTAACAAGCATTTTTTCTGCCCATGCATATCTGTCATCATAATCTGTGAGAGCCTTTTCTTTGGTTTCTATATAGCTTCGTAAGTCAAGCAATGCCATAAACCAGTCTTTTCCTACAATCTCATTATACAGTCTGTTAAGACTATGTGAATCACCTGCCTGAAGCATAACATCCGATATTATAAAATCTACACATTTTTTTATAAGAGCATCCGTCTCATAAAGCTTCTTTGCGTTATAGTCACATTTTTCATAATGTGCAATAACCTCATCACTTGTTGCGCCAAATGTATATATATTATCTTTTCCTACAAGCTCGGCAATCTCAACATTAGCACCATCCATTGTTCCTAATGTCACAGCACCGTTAAGCATGAATTTCATGTTGCCTGTTCCTGACGCTTCTTTAGATGCAAGTGATATCTGCTCTGATATATCACATGCAGGAATCAGCTTTTCTGCCAGTGTTACATTGTAGTTCTGGACAAGCACAACCTTAAGGTAAGGACTTACATCTTTATCAGCCTCAATAACCTTACTTAATGTAAGTATCAGATGAATTATATCCTTCGCAATTGTGTATGCAGGTGCAGCCTTTGCGCCAAATATTACTGTCACAGGAGTCTTTGGAATATTGCCTGCCTTGATGTCAAAATATTTATATATTATATACAGTGCATTCATCTGCTGTCTTTTATACTCATGCAGACGCTTTATCTGTATATCGTATATTGACTGTGGATTAATCTCTATTCCCTGTGTCTGCTTAAGGTATTCTGCAAGATTTCTCTTGTTGTCTGTCTTAATCTCAAGAAGATTATCGTAAACATTTTTATCACCTGCAAACTTTAAAAGTTCTTTTAACTTTTCTGCGTCATGTCTGTATTCACTTCCAATAAGTGTCTCAATGTATTTCGCAAGTCCGTTATTACAGTGGATAAGCCATCTTCTGAATGTAATTCCGTTAGTTTTGTTATTGAACTTCTCCGGATATATCCTGTAGAAATTATTAAGCTCTGTATTCTCTAATATCTCTGTATGAAGCTTTGCTACTCCGTTGACGCTCATTCCATAATGAATATCGATGTGTGCCATGTGAACGAGATTATTATCGTCAATTATATACACTGATTTATCTGTGTACTTCTCACGCACTCTTCTGTCAAGCTCTTTTATAATCGGCATAAGCTGTGGCACAACCCTGTTAAGATAGTCCACAGGCCATTTTTCAAGGGCTTCGGCAAGAATTGTGTGATTAGTATACGCACAGCTTTTTGATACAATATCAATTGCTTCGTCCATTGTTATCGGACTTCCATCTATATCTCCATTTTCTGTAAGAAGTCTTATAAGCTCCGGGATTACCATTGTCGGATGTGTATCGTTAATCTGGATAACTGCAAGGTCTGACAGATTCTTAAATGTTTTTCCGGTGTTAATACATTTGTCCCTGCACTCATCTAATATAAGCCTTGCTCCATTGCTTACCATGAAATACTGCTGATAGATTCTAAGAAGCCTTCCCTGCTCGTCACTGTCGTCAGGATAAAGAAACAGTGTAAGGTTCTTGGCAATATCTGACTTATCAAAGTCTATGCTGTCGCCTTTTACGATGCTCTCATCAACTGTCTCCACATCAAACAGATGAAGCTTATTCGTTCTCTTTTCTCCGTACACATTGATATCATACATTCTTGAAACTACACTGATTTCACCGAAATTGATTGTGTATGTCACATCTGTCGGAACAAGCCAGCTGTCCTTACCAATCCATGGATTAGGCACTTCCTTCTGCTTCCCATTCTCAAACACCTGCTTAAAAAGTCCAAGATGATAATTAAGTCCGATTCCGTCACCATTAAGGCCAAGGTTAGCTATTGAATCAAGGAAGCATGCTGCAAGTCTTCCAAGTCCGCCATTACCAAGTGACGGCTCTACTTCCAGTTCTTCAATATCTGAAAGATTCTTTCCTGCCTGTGTAAGTTCTTCCTTAACTTCATCATAGATTCCTAAATTAATAAGATTGTTGGATAAAAGCTTTCCTATAAGGAACTCTGCAGAAATGTAGTATACCTTTCTGCCATTGTCTTTCACGATTCTATCACGTCCCTTTTGTGTAACCAGCTTCATAAGTGCATGAAAGCACTCCTCGTTGCTGCATAAGTGCAAGTCTTTTCCATATTCTTCCAAACATATAGTGTTAAGCATATCGTTGCCCTCCATTCTTGTATTTATATTTTATTATAGGGTTGCTGGAAAAATTCTCTTGCTTTATAATGGGATAAACTTGTACTATTCTATCATATTTAAGGAGAACCTTATGAATATAACAGATTACGGACCACTGAAAGAAACCAAGTCACATTTCGACTCAGACTTTTTATACAATACTTACCCATGCTCTATCCCGCTTGATTTTACGGAAGTTCCACTGCACTGGCATAATGAAATGGAGCTTATATACATCAAGAAGGGATGCATGATTGTAAGCGTTGACCTTGAGTATTCTGTTGTAAATGCAGGGGATATTGTTGTTGTCATGCCCGGACATATCCATTCTATTATCCAGAACGAGAGTGATTCATGCGAATACGAAAATATTCTTTTTAATCTTGATATGCTTGTCAGCAGGCAGTGTGATCATGATACCGTAAGCTTTTTTAACGGAATTGCCGGATTTAAGGGGTATTGCACTCCTGTTATCAGTAAAACTGCGCCACACTATTCTGATTTAATTAATTATATTGATGAAGCTGATAATATATGCAAGTATTTTCCTGACGGGTACAGGCTGAAAATCCGCGCATGTCTTTTTAATTTCTTTTTCGAGCTTAATTCACATTTTTACACGCATACGGATATGCCTATACACTTGTCTGATGATAAGATGGATAAGCTGAAACTGGTACTTAATTATATTGAAAAAAACTTCGCGAGTGCAATATCCATTGAAGAGATTGCTCAGTGGTGTCATTTCAGCCAGTCGCATTTTATGAAGTTTTTTAAGAGCTGCACCGGCACATCTTTTATCACTTACTTAAACGACTACCGGCTCATTATTGCAGCGAGAATATTAAAAACCACAACCCAGCCGGTTATTTTAGTGGCTTCGGATTGTGGTTTTGATAATATATCTTACTTTAATAGAAAATTCAAAGAAAAATACGGTGTTTCTCCGAGGGAGTTCAGGAAATAAGGTGTTATTAATATAATCTGTTTTTTACATATTCTTCAAATCTTGGCAGTGCCATTGCTATTTTTCCATACTGTCTTGTATCTATAACACCCTTTCGCTTTAAACGGTCACGGTACACAGAGAATAATTCTGGCTTCATGTCAAGCTTTTCACGAATATCTTTTACTGACTGATAACCGCTCTCAGATATAACGCTAAGTATTTCCTTATCTTTAGGTGATAACTCTGCCCATATCTTACTGTATACATATTCATCTAAATACTGGTCATACTCCGGCATAATATCTTCAAGCGTATGATCTTTTCTATTATCCCAGTAAAGATATCCAAGCACCTGAAACGCAAATGGATATCCTCTTGTAAGAAGTGTCATCTTGTCAGCCATTTCATCATTAATATCAAATATTCTCATGTAATGGCTTTTAATAGCTGTATAATTAAGCGGCTCTAATATAATCTTAGGTGCTCTGTATAAAAATGTAAGTGACTTTTCGTTCTGTAAATCATATATATTCTCATACAATCCCGTCATCAAAAGATATATAGGATATTCTTCTCTTAAAAATATCTGAAATGAACTTGCAAATATTTTAATATTCTCTGAATTAATAACCTCATCAATTGTTATAAGCAGCCTTTTCCCCAGACGTTTTATGTGAGAAAGCATTATCTCAATAACATTTTCAATATCAGTAACAGGAACAGAATTCTCAACTGTTACACCCAATCCAAATACTGAAAAGTCAAGCTTTGCTTTAACAAATACTGCATGCATTTCTGGAATTGCATATATCTTTGCTGCCAGACTCTGTAAAAGATCACGGTTAGGATTAAGCTCAACTACTATCCATTCATCTGACCGTTTCCGTATCTCTGACGCAATGTTAGTCATCATTACAGTTTTTCCTGAACCTCTTACTCCTGTAATCATATATATCTGATTAGGCGATTCTTCCGCTGTAAAATCTCCAATTATTCTTTCTGTCTGTGCAATTCTCGAAATATACTGTACCGGTTTTTTACCAAATGATAATGTAAACGGATTATTCATGCGCAGCCTCCTATATAAGTTTATATAACTTTTTATAACTTTTTATAACTTTTTGTTTGTTTTATAACTTTATATAAGTTTTTATAACTTTTTATTTATTATATAACCTTTTATAACTTTTGTCAATTGCAAAATAAAAAATCCTGCTCTCAGGCAGCCATAACCACCTGAAAGCAGGATTAACATTTTAATTATTAACACATTACATTAAGCCTTGTGCTCTGTTGTAAGCATTACATATCTTATTAGAATTCTTGATAAGAATATGCATTGCAACAAATGGTCCAATTCCACAGATAAAAGCACCAAATATCTGCCATAAAAGAACAGTTGTACCATTCTCCTGGATTGAAAGTCCATAACGAGGTCCGTTAGCTGCAAGTCTGTTACCAAGATTATAGTACCAGAACCATGCATATATACCACATGTTATGAGTGATAACAGAACAAATGCAACAAGCCCTGATGTATTCTCTCCATCTCCATCACATGCAATATTAACATCATGTGCCATCTTGTAAATGAAATAATAGCTGTATATTCCACATGTGATAATTGAAAGAATTATGTATGAGGCAAGACCTCTGTCATCCTTTAATCTCGTACCTGAGTATGGTGGAATTGTGCCATTATTATAACCATTGCTGTAATTCTGGTTAGCATTGTAACCCTGATTATAATTCTGGTTATTGCTGTTTCCATTGAAACTCTGCTTTACTTCATCAAAAGCACTTCCTAACTCTTTCTCTACCTTATTGAAGACCTGACCTGCCTGACCAGCAATATCCTGCTCCGGTGAACAATTTGCTCCACAATATGGGCAAAACTTAGTTGAATCTGGAATCTGTTTTCCACATTTTGTACAAAACATATTATTTCCTCCCCTTATAAGTTTAGTTTGCGAATGATTCGGAATACAATATTGTTCTGTGGCTCAAAAACCACTACATTGCCATCTCCAATAAACATTCTATACAAGTAAACTATAACAAATGCCCCTGCTATTGTAAACATAAAAATTTTATAAAATTTAATATTTATTTTAGATTTAAGAAGCATAACTATCACAACAACCGGTGGCAGGAAAAAAAGTGGATGATACATGAACGCTTCATGTATATTAAAATGCAGTAAAGCTATCCATGCCCTTGACATTCCACAGCCTGCACATGATATTCCTGTTATGTATTTTATAGGGCATGTAACCCCAAAGCCTTCAAGTATCACATAAAGCATAACAACTGCCGCAACTGATGTTATCACTTCTATTCTATGCGATTTTCTTTTATATGCATTGCCTCCGCTCATTATTCCCCCTGATAATGCTTTTTATTACATTATAATCTCTCCGGCAAGCAATGCAAGACAGGGAAGCGTAATTATGCTAATCAATGTAGATAAAGTAACTGCACCAACTGCGAGCTTCTGGTCGTGACCAAACTTAATCGCAAAAAGTGTAGTAATAGCCGCACACGGACATGCCTCAAGTATAATTGTAATAACAGCAACCATTCCACGGGCATGTATCAGATACATAACAAGGGTACAGATTACAGGTATAATAAACATTCTGAGAATTACTGTAAAATACACTCTTTTATCCTTTAAGATACTCAATAATGGGAACTGTGAAATAGTAATTCCTGTTATTATCATAGACAGCGGAGTATTCATGCCTCCGACAACATTAAATGTATCCTTCAAAACATCCGCAACCGGAATTCTTGCAAGGAATATGACAAGACCGACCGCAACCGATATAATTGGTGGGCATGTAACAATCTTCTTTAACAATTCCTTGAAACTCATACTCTCTGAAACATACACAATTCCGACTGTCCACAACAGAATATTGAATACAGTAACATATACACTCGCATACAGTACACCTTCTGAACCGTACATTGCCTGAATAAGCGGAAATCCCATATAAGCCGCATTAGAAAATGTAGTTGCAAATCTTATAATGCCGCGCACTTCTTTTTTCATTAAAAATGTTATGCCAATCGATAAAGCCATTCCTATGCATATTGTAAGTATGCTGTAAAAAAGCATTCTGCCCATATTCTTAAGAATCTCAGCATTGTATCCTGACATGTAAGAATTAATAATCATAAATGGAACGACAAAATATATAAGAAGATTAGAAAGCATCCCCTTTCCTTCTTCGTTAACCATCTTAATCTTTCCTATAACAACTCCACACAGTATAAGTATGAATAACTCAAATACCTGCTTCGCGGTAATAAGTGCTAAATCCATAGCTCTCTTATCCTCCTTTTCATACACGCAAAAAAACATGTTATATATTTCATCTTCTGAAATATATAACATGTTAATAACAAAGTCAAGCAATAAATCTAATACTTTATCTCTGGCATAAGCTCTGCACTTATTACATTAAGCATACGTTCCATTGTCTCTAACTCTTCTTTAGAAAATCTGTCCTCAATCCTGCCCATTACAGTCTTAAGATATGTATTGCTGATATTATAATAATCTATATACTTCTGTGTTACCTCAAGATGATACTCTCTCTTGTCTTCCTCAGACTGTACTTTCTTTAAGTATCCCTTCTTAACAAGATTATTAATCTTATATGCCGCGTTAGGAGATGATATATTTGCCATATCAGCAAACTGTGCCACAGTAGGTTTATCAAGTGCATATATTATCTCCATGCAGAAAGTTTCTACAGTTGTAAGAGATGTCTCCCTCTCCTGTAGCTTTTCAAACATTTTCTGATAAAAATGCATCTTAAACTTTGTATATACCTTACTAAAAGAATCCTGCAGCACCTTACTTTACCTCCAAAGCTTTTTTAATTGTTTATTATTATAACAATAGCTCTATTCTATTGCAAATGTAAGTTCTGCTGACACTGCAAGTTTGCCGTCAACATAAGCTTCTGCCTTTCCTACTCCCACAGGACCTTTTCTTGCTATAATCTCGCATGACATTTCAAGCACATCCCCAGGTGTGACCTGCGCCTTAAACTTAGCATTTTTAATTCCTGCAAAAAGTGCTATATGTCCCTTGTTCTTTTCTTCCGACAATAAAGCAACTGCTCCTGTCTGTGCCAGTGCCTCAATAATAAGTACTCCCGGCATTACCTTCTTCTGTGGAAAATGTCCTACAAAATGCATTTCATTGGCAGATACACATTTAATACCACATGCCTTCTTTCCCGGCTCACACTCCGTTATCCTGTCTACTAATAGAAATGGATATCTGTGAGGCAGAATCTGCTGTATTTCATCTGAATTAAGCTGCATCTTTACACCACCTTTCTAAGCACGATGGATGCATTATGTCCACCAAAGCCAAGTGAATTAGACATAGCATAATCAACTCTTGACTCTCTTGCCTTATTTGGAACGATATCAAGATCACAGTCATCATCCGGCACCTGATAATTAATGGTTGGCGGAATTATATCATTCTTTACAGCAAGCGCCGATATAATTGCCTCAACAGCACCACTTGCACCTAACATATGTCCTGTCATCGACTTTGTTGAGCTTACCGCAAGCTTGTACGCATGCTCTCCAAATGCCTTCTTTATCGCGTTAGTCTCGCCCTTATCATTAAGCTTTGTACTTGTTCCATGTGCATTGATATAATCAATATTCTCTGGTTTTATTCCTGCATCCTTAACAGCCTCAGTCATTGCCTGTGCTGCCATGCTTCCATCCTCAAGAGGGGCTGTAACGTGGTTTGCATCACATGTTGAACCATATCCTGCAATTTCACAATATATCTTAGCACCTCTTTTCAGTGCATGTTCATACTCTTCAAGAATCAGCACACCTGCTCCTTCTCCCATAACAAATCCGCTTCTTTCTTTATCAAATGGAATAGAAGCCCTGTTTACATCTTCTGCTTTGCTTAATGCATGCATTGATGTAAAACCACCAATTCCGAAATCAGTTATGCAGCTTTCTGCGCCTCCGCACACAATCACATCCTGATATCCATCCCTGATCTGTCTTAATGCATCTCCAACAGCATTAGTTCCACTTGCACATGCTGTAACAACACATGTACACATTCCATGAAGTCCGAATCTGATTGCAACATGTCCTGCTGCCATGTTAGTTATCGACATTGGCACAAAATGTGGCGAAACTCTGTCATATCCTTTACTTTCGCCTCTTAAGCATTCTCTCTGTATAGTTGTAAGTCCACCAATTCCACTTGATAATATAACACCACATTTTAATGTGTCTTCTTTACCAAAATCTATAGCTGAATCCTTCACTGCTTCATCTGCAGCTGCAAGTGCATATATCGTGAAATCGTCCATTTTCCTTAATTCTGCTTTATCGGCAATACTCTCTGCGTCAAAGCCTTTTACTTCACCGGCAAGCTTGACTGCACTGTTTTCTGTATTAAAATGTGTTATTTTGCCAATACCACATTTACCAGCCTTTACAGCTTCCCACATATCATTAACATTGTTTCCGACAGGAGTAACTGCTCCCATACCTGTTATTACAACTCTTCTCATATTGCCATTCCTCCGTCTACACAAAGTACCTGTCCAGTTATGTATCGTGCTCCGTCACCCGCAAGAAATGCTACTGTTTCCGCAATATCTTCCGGCTTTCCCATCTCTTTAAAAGGTATATTCTCAACCACTTTTTCTTTAACAGCATCTGACATTGCTCCGGTCATATCAGTTTCAATCATTCCCGGTGCAACCGCATTTACAGTAATATGTCTTGATGCAAGCTCTCTTGCAAGCGACTTCGTCATACCAATAACACCTGCTTTACTTGCAGAATAATTAACCTGTCCTGCATTGCCCATAACACCAACTACAGAACTCATATTAATAATTCTTCCAGCTCTCTGTCTTAACATAAGTCTTGAAACTCCACGCATCATGTAAAATGTACCCTTCAGATTCACATCTATAACTGCATCGAAATTCTCATCCTTCATACGTCCAATAAGATTGTCCTTAGTAATTCCTGCATTATTGACAAGAATATCAATTCTTCCGCCAAGTAAATCCACAGCTTCCTTAATTAAACGCTCACATTCCTCTGAATTACTCACATCTGCCTTAATTGCATGGATTTCAATACCATACTCTCTGCATAAATTAACTGTTTCACTGGCAGCCTCATCACCTGAACGGTAACTGAATACGATATCTGTTCCTTCACTTGCAAGCTTAACGCATATAGCCCTTCCTATTCCCCTGCTTGCACCTGTAATAAGTGCTTTTCTTCTCTCAGTCATTCCATATCCTTTCCAAATCAATGTCAGATTTGCTCAGCCAAAGCTTATATGTCCGATTTATTCAATCTATAATCTGTCATAATCTCATTAATAAGTTCCTGTACGCTCATTATCCGGTCAACTCTGTCTGCATTACTTCCTGCAAAAAACAGTCCATTATCCCAGTCACCCTTAACTGCTGCTATAAGTGCCCTGCTTATGCAATATGGTATACTGTCATCCTTCTTACATGCTGTAAGACAACCATTACATTTTCTTGCCGTGAAGGTTTCTCCTGCATCAAGCCGTTCAAGCAGTGGGCTGTTAATTGCACGTGCCGGCATTCCAACAGGACTTTTGATAATACGGATGTCTTCTCTCTTTGCATTAACAACAGCCTGTTTAAATGTATCTGAAGCATCACATTCATTGGTAGCAATGAATCTTGTCGCAATCTGTACCCCGGCAGCACCTTCATTTACATAATGTGCCATATCTTTGCCATCAAACACACCACCAGCAACAAATACAGGGATATCCGCACCGGACTCTTCTATCACAGCAAGTACATCTGACAATATTTCATCGTTGCTCTGTGTTTTTCCCTGTGTAATATCATCTGCACCAAAGCCTAAATGTCCTCCTGCCATGCTGCCTTCAATAATGAACATATCCGGATACACATCATAATGCTTCTTATAAGTTTTCATAATTATCCTGGCAGCCCTGCCACTTGAAACAATGGGTGCTGCCAGTGTATCTGTTCCCTTAGTAAACTGTGGCAGATTAAGCGGAAGTCCGGCACCTGAGATAATAATATCTGCCCCTGCTGAAACTGCAGTCTTACAGCTTTCCTCATAATGAGAAACTGCAGTCATAATATTTACAGCTACAAGTCCTTTCTTTGTACTTTCTGCTGCAATCTGCTTAGCTCTCTTAATATGGTAATCAAGTGCCCTTAGATTCGCCTTAAAGGGGCTGCTCTCAAAATCCTGTTCATCATAACCTGCATTAACAGAACTGATAACCCCACATGCCCCGCTTGCTGCAACTGCACCTGCAAGGGATGAAAGCGAAACTCCGACACCCATACCGCCCTGAATTACCGGAACATCAAGTACCTTGTCCTTAATCTGCATACAATTCCTTTCGCACAGCCTCATATTCTTCATATATTTGTTCAAATATTTTCTCAATTGGCTGTATCTTATCAATCTGGCCTGCAACCTGACCTGCCATCAGTGAGCCATTCATTGTGTCACCGTCAAACACTGCCTTACGAAGAGAACCTAATGTATATTTCTCAAGTTCCATCTTATCAGCACCTGCCTTCTCCTGCTTTACATACTCGCGTGACATCTCATTTTTAAGCACACGCACAGGAGTACCAGCAATTCTTCCTGTAACTATCGTGTCATTATCCTTTGCTTTAAGTATTGCCTGCTTATAATTATCATGTATCGGACACTCTGTACTTGCCAGAAGACAAGTTCCCATCTGTACACCTGCAGCACCAAGTGCAAATGCTGCTGCAAGCTGTCTGCCATCCGCAATTCCTCCGGCCGCAATAACCGGAATATTCACACTGTCAACTACCTTTGGGACAAGTGTCATAGTTGTCATCTCGCCGACATGACCACCACTTTCTGTTCCCTCTGCAACTACTGCATCAGCTCCGAAACGCTCCATTCTTATTGCAAGCGCTGCACTCGAAACAACCGGTATAACCATCATTCCATTAGACTTCCATTTTTCCATATATTTAGCCGGACTTCCTGCTCCTGTTGTTACAATCTTTACATTTTCTTCCACAAGCAGTTCTGCCATTGTATCAGCTTCCGGATTCATAAGCATAAGATTCACACCAAATGGTTTATCCGTAAGTGTTCTGCATTTTCTTATGTTTTCACGAAGCATATCCGTGTTCATTCCACCAGCTCCAATAAGCCCCAGTCCGCCTGCATTACTAACTGCAGCTGCAAATTCTCCTGTTGCAATATTAGCCATTCCGCCCTGTATAAACGGATATTTTATTCCTAACATCTTATCTAATCTCATTATGCTGCTCCTTATTATGTCTCTATCAAAGCACTGCTCCAGCTAAGCCCCGCCCCAAAGCCCGCAAGAATCAGCTTTCTGCCTTTGTCAAAGCATCCGCTTTGTGCTAACTCATCTAGTGCTATTGGGATACTTGCCGCTGATGTATTACCGTATTCAGCTATATTTATATAGAACTTATCTTCATGTCCCGGATATTTTTTCTTTACATGATTGATAATTCTTTCATTAGCCTGATGGCACACAATATAATCTATGTCATCAAGTGTCATGTCCGATTTTTTCAATATTTCATCAATTCCCTGTTTAAGAACATCAACTGCAAAACGGAACACCGCATTTCCATTCATCTTTACATATGCATCCTGTGCACCTATACCTCTACATACAAGTACATCAGTATCGCCTCTTGTGTAATTAATCTGTCTATACATATTGTCAGCCGCTTTTATAAGAACTGCACCAGCACCATCTCCAAAAAGCACGCATGTTGAGCGGTCTGTATAATCTAATATCTTAGACATCTGCTCGCTGCCAATAAGCAGTATGTATTTATAATCAGTGCTATTAAACAGTGCCTGTCCAACATTTAATGCATGCAGAAAACCTGTACATGCACTGCTTAAATCAAATGCAAGTACATTCTCTGCCAATCCAAGCTCCTTCTGTACAATTGCTGCAGTAGATGGAAATGCATTATCAGCCGTTGAAGTTGCAACTATAACTGCACCTATTTCTGCAATATCCACACCTGATGCTTCTACCGCTTCATATGCTGCTCTGACTGCAAGTGATGTAGTATTTTCCTGTGTACATCTGTATCTTTTCTTAATACCTGTTCTTGTTGTTATCCATTCATCATTTGTATCAACAATCCGGCTTAAGTCATCATTCGTAATTATCTCTTCTGGGAGTGCTTTCCCTGTGGACACTATCTGAATGCCTTTCACTTTATCTCTCCCCTGTCTATATTCCTGAATTTGTCATATCTTGAATTAACAAGCTCTTTTGATTTCATCCTGCCAAGAATTCCGAGTTCTTTTTCTAACATTCTTGCTATATCTGAAAAACACCTGTCTCCTTCTGCAATTACACCGTCAACGAGTCCGGCAGTAAAAAGCTCCTGTGCAGTAAGCTTCATAATCTCACTTGCCTGTGGTGCTTTCTTAGCATCCTTATATATTATTGACGCAAAACCTTCCGGAGACAGAATTGAATATACTGCATTTTCAAGCATGTACACCCTGTCGGCTGCTGCCAGTGCCAATGCACCGCCACTTCCACCTTCGCCTGTGATTACAGATATAACAGGTACTGTAAGCTTAAGCATTGCTGCTATACTTCCTGCAATTGCATTACTCTGTCCGTTGCTTTCTGCTTCCATGCCCGGATATGCACCTGGCGTGTCAACAAATGTTATGACAGGTCTCCCGAATTTTTCAGCCTGTTTCATAACACGGACTGCTTTTCTATACCCTTCAGGTGACGCCATTCCGAAGTTATATCTTATATTCTCTTCTATATTCTTTCCTTTACGATTTCCTATAACAGTTACCGTTTTTCCATTAAATGAAGCAATTCCTGCAACAAGGCTTTTATCATCTTTATAGTATCTGTCACCATGCATTTCTATAAAATCATCAAAAAGCACTTCTATGTATTTCATAATATCCGGACGGTCGCTTTTTCTGGCTGCAAGGACTTTCTCATATGGTGTTAAAACATTTCCACTGTTCATGCTTCTCCTCCGGTATTCACATGCATTTTCAATATCTTTGATAAAGTCTGCTTCATATCTTTTCTGTCAACTATCATATCTATCATGCCATGTTCTAACAGAAACTCTGAGTGCTGGAAGCCCTCCGGCAGCTTCTGTCCGATAGTCTGTTCAATAACTCTTGGTCCAGCAAAGCATATAAGTGCTCCTGGTTCAGCAATTATAATGTCACCAAGACTTGCAAAGCTTGCGCTCACACCACCTGTTGTCGGATTAGTCAGATATGATATAAATAATCCACCAGCATCCTTGAACTTTTCAATTGCCGCTGTTGTCTTTGCCATCTGCATAAGCGAGAAAAGGCCTTCCTGCATTCTCGCTCCACCGCTTGCAGCAAATATTATAAGCGGCAGTTTTCTTTTCATTGCATATTCTGTGAGTCTTGTAATCTTTTCACCTACCGCAATTCCCATGCTTCCCATAAGGAATCTTTTATCCATAACTGCAACAGCTGTTTTGACTCCGCCAATTCGGCATGTTCCAGTAACTACTGCATCCTGCTGGCCTGTCTTTAATCTGTTTGCTTCAACCTTCTTCTCATATCCCGGAAAGCTGTTTGGATTGCCTGTCTTAACCTGTGCATACAATTCCCTGAAACTTTTGTCATCACTTATAAGTGCAATTCTTCTTGATGGTGTAAGGCTTCCGTCTGCCTGTTCCTCACTATCCCTTAATCTGTTGATAGTACCCCACCTTTTCTTACGCTTTAAGAAAATGTCATTGATATTCATTTAACTGTAATTCCTTCCTTAAGCCACTTTTCAATTTCGGTATGATTCTTCTCCCAGAAACCTGTATTGTAATTTCCTCTTATAAAATCCTTATGATATGTAAGAAGATGCATGAACTCTCTGTTAGTCTTAACTCCTTCAATTATCAGTTCCTCAAGAGCCCTTCTTAATCGTCTTACCGCCTCAAGTCTGCTGCTTCCAGTCACTATAATCTTGGCAATCATTGAATCATAATATGGACTCACTTCATAACCTTCAAAAAGATGGCTCTCAACTCTTACTCCATAACCATCTGGAAAATGTAAGAATTTAATAACTCCCGGTGTAGCCGCATTTATTCTGCACTCAATTGCATGTCCATTGACACATGCATCTTCCTGAGTGATATTAAGCTTCATTCCGGCAGCTATTCTTATCTGTTCTCTTATAAGGTCAATTCCTGTAACCTGCTCAGTTACCGGATGTTCAACCTGTATTCTCGTGTTCATCTCTATAAAATAATAGTCACCCTGTTCATTCATAACGAATTCAACAGTTCCTGCACTATAATATCCTGCTGCTCTGGCAGCTCTTACTGCAGTCTCTCCCATGACTGTCCGCTGATCTTTACATAATCTTGCACTCGGAGCTTCCTCTAAAAGCTTCTGATTATTACGCTGGATTGAACAGTCACGTTCTCCAAGATATATTGTATTGCCATATTTATCTGCAAGAATCTGTATCTCAATATGCCGTGGATTGATTATCAGCTTTTCTATGTACATATCATCGTTGCCAAATGCAGCTTTAGCTTCACTCTTAGCGGTTTCAAATGCATTTTCTATATCTTCTCTGCTGAATGCCTTGCGCATTCCTTTTCCACCGCCTCCAGCTGATGCTTTAATAAGTACCGGATAACCAATTCTTTCTGCAATGTGTGCTGCTTCCTCTGCTGTTGCAACCAGACCATCAGAGCCTGGTACAACCGGAACCCCGCATTCAATCATAAGCTGCCTTGCCGACTGTTTATCTCCCATGCTGCTTATTATGTCTGCTGATGGTCCTATAAATATAAGATTGTTCTCCTCACATTTTCTTGCAAATGCAGCATTCTCAGACAGAAAACCATAACCAGGGTGGACTGCCTCACACCCTGTCAGTATTGCTGTTTCTATTATCGCATCCTGATTAAGATAACTTTCAGCCGCCTTTGCCGGTCCAATGCAAACTGCCTTGTCTGCTGCCATAACAGCAAGTGAATCCTTATCGGCTGTTGAATATACAATTACGGTTTCTACATCCATCTCACGGCAGCATCTGATTATCCTTAACGCTATTTCACCACGGTTTGCTATCAGTATTCTCTTAAACACTTCTGCTACCTCCGTTAATTAAGGATTACAAGCGGCTGTCCATACTCAACCATAGTGCCATTCTCTGCTGCCACTTCCTTAACTGTACCGTCACAATCTGCTGTAACTTCGTTCATCAGCTTCATTGCTTCAATTATTCCAATAACATCACCGGCATGAACGCTCTGCCCTGGCTTTACAAATGGTTCCTCATCAGGACCTGCTGCTGTATAAAAAGTTCCAACCAGTGGTGCTTTAATTTCTTTAATATGCTCATCTGACTGTGGCTGTACATCCTGAATAGTTGTAACGGTCTGTTCCTGTTCTGTATTAATGCGAACAATATCTTTCTTTACAGGCACATCACATATAGCTTCGTGCATTGTTTTCTTCAGTCCAAGGCATACGCCATTCATCTCCAGATTCAGTTCGCTGCATCCACTTGCATCAAACTTATCTATAATCCCATAAATATCATTAATATCCATAACAAACTGTCTTCCTTAAAATCTTTATGTTAAGCTGCATTCTTGTCAACGTACTCAACAATTGCTTTAACTGATGTAAGATTAGGAAGTTCTTCTTCTGGAACAGTAATTCCATAAGCATCTTCAACTGCCATCATAAGTTCCATTGAATCAAGTGAATCAATTCCAAGATCATCCTTTAAATTTGCTTCTAATGTAATCTTATCCTCTGAGCAGTTAATAGTATCCATAATAATTTCTTTTACCTTTTCAAATGTCATTGTTTTGTTCTCCTTAAATAATTTTATCTAAATATATTTAACTAATATATTTGAGCTAATTATAAGAGCACAAATCAGGTTTGTCAATACTATTTTGATATTCAAAGTATTTATTTTGTTTCACAGCTGAGTATTATTCCGCCTCGCTCAGCATAATAACTGCATAATCCTCCTGCTTTATATACACACACATCCGTAGCACCATATGCCTGCTTTATCATATCTGCTATCTTATCTGCAAGAGCTTCATTCTCAACATGACATATTCTCAGTTTTCCGCCTTCATATCCTGCTTCATCAAGTAATGCCTGCAGTTTTACAAGAAGCTTTTTATCACCTCTGCATTTACCGATTGCATCCAATGTTCCATGACTGCTTGCTGTTCCTATTACACTTATGCCAAGAACCTCCGCAGCCGATGCTACGACCTTGCTTACACGGCCATTCTGTGCAAGATTATGCAATGATTTTAATGAACAGAACAATCTTGTTTTCTGCATATATGCATCTATTGCTCCATCTATCTCCTCAAATTTCTTTCCCTCTTTAATCATTTGTTGCAATTGTTCCAGTATAATAAGCATCTGTGGACCAGTGCTTTTAGAATCTATTACCCTGACCTTAGCCTGTGGATGATCCTCCAGATATACTGCTCTCGCTGCCATTGCAGAATTATATGTTCCTGACATTCCTGCAGTTATTGTTACAACAAATATCTCATCATCATCGCCAAAAGCCTCAAGCCATGCATCTATTCCAGGACACGCAGTGTATGAACGTCCCTTATGTTTTTCAAGAATATCAAGCATTCTGTGAATATCAAGCTGTCCATCATCACAAAACTCCTCGTTATCTGTAGATATTGTAAGCGGAACTGCCTTAAAATCCATTCCCTCAAGTTCTTTTATATCGCATGCTGAATCTGCTACTAATCTCATTATTAATCCTCCTGTTTGCCGGATATACTCCGTTTTAATGTAGTTTTAAATACTATGTCATATTGTATTTTATAACTTATAGTGTTACAATATACAAAAATAGCGTTTTTGTATATTTCAGGAGTACATTATGAATATAGTTAACAAAGATTCTAAGAATACATTTACACGAATGTGCATAGGTGAAGCTGTTATCAAACTTCTTAAAGACACTGATTTTGATAAGATTCGAATTACGAGTGTAGCGAAATGTGCCGGTGTATCACGCATAACTTTTTACAAATATTATGAATCAATCCATGATGCACTATGCGACTATCTTAACATTATTATAATTGAATATCTGGAAGAATGTGCCAACAACCCTGAAAACGGGAGCTTTCTTGATTATTCCCACATCCTTTTTGCACTTGAATTCTTTAACCGGTATAAGGATTATTTTCTTACTCTTTCAAGATGTGGACTTCATTCTATTCTGATTAACAGTATTAATAATTTTATGTCTGAACATTTTACGAATCCTAAGAATTACTCTGAGTACAGACTATACTGTTACTCTGGCGGATTGCTCAATACATTTTTAAAATGGGAAGAAAACGGATGTGACTGTGATGCTGGCGAAATAGCCAGAACTCTTGAAGAACTTTATAGTTAATAAGCCACTCCTTCCGGAATGGCTTAAATATTTTATAATTATTTATTAATCTGTGAATGCACTTTTTGACGTACTACAATGAAACATATAACCTGCATAATTATCGTTGCCGTCCATGATGCCGGATATGATATGAACAGGTCATAAAGCGTTCTGTGGCTTGGGAATATGACGAATATCCAGAATATTCTCATTCCTACTGTACCAATAACCGATAATATCATAGGCACTAACGAATACCCCATTCCACGAAGCGCGCCCGGAAACAGATCCATTATTCCACATAAGAAATATGGTACTGTAGTAATTGATAATATCTCAACACCACATTTGATAACATCTTCACTGTTAGTGTATATCATAAGCACTTTATCACCAAATATATATGCACCACAGCCAAATACAAGTGATACTCCTACCGAAAGTATTGCGCAATCTATAAGCACCTTGTCCATTCTCTTGAACTTTCTTACACCATAATTCTGGCTTGTGAAACTCATGCAGGCCTGTGTTACTGAATTAATTGATGCATATAGAAAACCAAGAATATTGTTGGCTGCTGTATATCCTGCCATTGCTGTTGAACCGAATGAATTAACCGACGACTGCAGCAGGGCATTTGAGAAATTAATAACTGTACTCTGTATTCCTGCCGGAATTCCAACCTGAAATATCTGTTTAAGATAGTATCCCTTTATCCTTAACTTTGAGAATCTCAACTGGTAACTTGCATCTGTCTTATTCAGACATCTTAATACAAGCACACACGATATGAACTGTGAAAATATTGTTGCGATTGCCACTCCTGCAACCCCTAGGTTAAACACAATAACAAGTATCATATTAAGGCATGCATTTATAATTCCCGCTGCTATAAGAAACATCAGCGGTCTCTTGGTATCACCAACTGCTCTAAGAACAGCCGCACCATAGTTATAAAGCATAAAGAATGGCATACCAAGAAAATATATTCTCATATACAGTGTTGAGAGGTTAATTACATCATCCGGGGTTCCCATAAGCTCAAGTGCCGGCTTAGCCATCAGCACGCCTATCAGTGCCATCGCAACTCCGCTTATTGCTGCAAATGTTATCGCAGTATGCACTGTCTCTGACATCTCTTTATGTTTGCCTGACGCATAAAATCTTGCAGCCAGTACATTTGCTCCCAACGAAACTCCTATGAAAAGATTAACAAACATATTAATAAGCGCTGTCGTTGAGCCTACTGCTGCTAACGACTCGCTTCCTGCAAATCTTCCAACAACAATTATATCTACAGCATTAAACATTAGCTGTAATATTCCTGAAAGCATCAATGGCACTGAGAACGATATTAACTTATCCATTATTGTGCCATTGCACATATCTATTTCGTATTTATTCTTACTCATTACTTACTTTCCTTACAAAGCATCTTATTCCCAGTATCCAAGTTCAACACCTTTCTTATATATGCCAAGTCCTTTAGCATAATATCCATACGCATTGAAATGTGTCCAGTCTGAGCGCAGTTTCCCTGATATGCAGCCAAAGGCACCATACATTTTATCAAGTGCTGAAGCCCTTAATCCACAATCGCTTAAACCATAATCAAGCATATAGATACGGGTATTAAAAAAATGTTCTCCGAATGCATCTCTTAAAGCAGATTCCCATTCAGTATAATTTTTACCCGAGCTGTCATCACTTTTATCCATATTAATCCTGCCTTCATCTGCAATGGAACTTCCCGGATTATCGGTATCACCTACAATAATATAATCCTCACAGCCTGTATAATCTATAATTGACTGATACTGTGCTATAAGTTCATCATAATCATCCCAGCCACCATTACTTCCCATTTCTATGATAAGGATATCATTCTTATGATCTTCGGATGCTTTGGGCATAACCTGACTTCCCTGTGATACATATAATCCATCTGGCTGATTTTCATCTACATTATCACATATTCTGATTCCAACCACATAATCTTCCGGCTTAAGATTTTCATAATCTCCCGGTATTAATTCTTCTCCAAAATCCTGCAGGATGTCAAACCAGTTCTCGCCTTCCTCCTCAGCCTCTTCAATATCCTGCTGTTGTTTTGATGCTCTGTCTTCATACCGGTTTTCTATCTGGCATAAAATTCCGTCAATATATACAGTATCTGGATATTCATTATATTCAATGCCATATCCACTGTAATCGTACATATGAACCGGCTCACCATTTTCGTCTACTAATGCAACATCTGTGTATTGATATTTTGTTATATATAAATCCCTGTCTGTATACATTCCAAGTCCGCCTGCACGTCTTGAAATCTCATCTGATTTTTCTCCTGCCACTCCAAAATTATATGTTCTATATCCCGTAAGCCGCTCTATAGTATGAGGAGATGTATAATAACTGATATCAACTCTTCCTATATCTGTAAGAAGATATCCTTCATCTGACCCCGTTCCTTCTGTCATGCTGTCTCCCCAGCATGCAATTCCACGACCGCTTTTATAATAATCATTCTTACCGGTTACATTTTCTCCCATAAAACTATCATCATCGGCAATACTTTCTGAAACTTCTACAATATCATGTGTTCTGTCACCACGAAGTCTTTCCGTTTCAGCATAATCGCTTTTTTTATCCTTAGTAATACTGTTACCATGCACCAAAACAACACTTGTAACAGTCCCCATTAAAGCTAATGCTACAGCCCCCACAATAGCAAGTTTCCTTAATTTCATACATATCACCTTTTTCTGCCGAATATATCAGCAACATTGTTATAACATTAATTCGCACTTTCTTCAATATTTCAGCAGGCTTACCTTAATATCTCAATAATTAATAACGCTTTATCTTTATAATATAGTGTACCAAACGAACTTTTGTTTATTATATAAAAAAAGAAACCCATAATTTTAAGGGTTTCCTACAAGCAAAAAAATAGAGCGGGTGATGGGAATCGAACCCACGTATCTAGCTTGGAAGGCTAGTGTTCTACCATTGAACTACACCCGCATAACCACTGATATTTCAGTGCTTTGTTAAGATATCATAATTATATTATAAAGTCAAGTATTTTATGCCAATATGTTCTTTGCGACATGTTTTATCAACATATATACTTGACATTATCTATTCTTAGGAATAAATTATGTTAGTTGCATTTTAGTTTGTAAAAAATTATGGAGTAATTTCAATGACTAACAATTCAGACCACATTTTTTCTAATATAGATATAAGGAAGCTTCTTATTCCTATCATGCTGGAAAATCTCTTAGCTTCACTTATGGGAACTGTTGATACTATGATGGTAAGTAATGTCGGCGCATCTGCTGTCTCGGCAGTATCACTTGTGGATTCCATCAATATTCTTGTAATACAGGCTTTGTCAGCACTTGCTGCAGGAGGTGCTATTCTGTGTTCCCAGTACATAGGAAGCAGTAACCCTAAAGGTGCTAACCGCGCTGCAAGACAGGTATTTCTTGTCATGACAGTGCTGTCAGTTTTCATATCTGCAATATGTCTCGTTCTTCGTGTACCAATGCTTAAGTTCATCTTTGGTTCTGTAGAAACTGAGGTTATGGCTGATTCACAGGCATACTTTCTTTTTACCCTGTTGTCATTTCCATTCATTGGCCTGTATGACGCTGGTGCGTCCATTATGAGAGCCCAGAAGGACAGCAAAAGCCCTATGACAATATCAATAATATCCAACTTCCTTAATATAGGTGGTAATGCAATTCTTATATTCGGACTTGGAATGGGCGTTGCGGGAGCTGCAATATCAACACTTGCATCAAGAGTTTTCTGTGCAGTTGTTGTAATTATTAAATTAAGAAACCCTTCTCAGACTATCTGTGTAAACAGGTATTACGCAATCCGTCCCGACTGGGATTTAATTAAGAGAGTCTTATATATTGGTATTCCTTCAGGTATTGAAAACAGCATGTTCCAGTTTGGAAAGCTGGCAATCCAATCAACAGTTTCAACGCTTGGAACTGCTGCCATCGCTGCAAATGCTGTAACCAATATTCTGGAAAACCTTAACGGAGTTGCCGCACAGGGTGTAGGTATCGGACTTATGACTATAGTTGGCCAGTGTATTGGAGCCGGAAGAAAAGATGAAGCCATATATTATATAAAGAAACTCAGTAAAATGGCTGAAGCTGCCATTATTATAAGCTGTCTTGTTGTATTTGCATTGTGCAGGCCGATTACCATACTCGGTGGAATGGAAGCAGAAAGTGCAAGAATGTGTTTTGAGATGACTCTTTTCATAACAATAACCAAGCCAATATCATGGGTATTGTCGTTCATTCCTGCATACGGAATGCGTGCTGCCGGAGACGTGAAATTTTCAATGATAACATCATGTGCAAGCATGTGGTTATGTCGTGTAAGCTTTACTATATTATTATGCCGTGTATATGGTTTTGGGCCTATTGCTGTATGGATTGGAATGTTTGCCGACTGGACTGTGCGTGGTATCGTATTCTCTATCAGATTCCATTCGCGCAGATGGCTTAATCATCACATAATTGATTAAAAGATAAAACAATAGAGGCGCTATTTTGCTGGCAGTGTCCGATATCATGCAAAATAAATCGCCTCTATTGGTAAAAATACCATAATAATTATAAAAATGAAATGGCTTAAAATTACAAAGATTTGCGCAAGCATTTGTGCATTTTCAACAATACACATTAAAATTCTACAAAAATTTCACAACATTTTCTCTAATTATGATTGATGTCAGGTGCATCATACCTCTTCTGACTGTCAGGTGCGCCATACGAATTGTCAGAATACGCATAGCCAGCATATTTATAAGAGTCATCATAATTCTTCTCTGATAAATTTCTTCCAGTCATATTCATTGGTGAATAGACAGTTCCATTCTCTTCACTTTGCTGTTCTGCTTCTATAGCCAGCTTTTTTATCATGGCACATACATTATCATAATCACTGATATTGTCTATTCTTCCCTTTTCACCTTTCCACGTAATATCACCCGTACCACATATTTTGTCAAATATTCCACGGTCTACACCAATGAACTCAATATAAGCAAGAGGAACCATTATTGTATTCTTTTCCCCATTGCCTTTTCTAATATATATGTTGTTTCTGGTGATAATATATTCTGTATTCACAGACTTAACCACTGACCTGATTACACCGATAAGATATATCCATACCGGCATAAGGTGAACTGCAAAAAACATAATGATAAATACTGCTATCTGTTCGTCGACATACATCCCCGCCTCATTAACCAGTTGTCCGATAAATCCAAAGTCGAACATTCCCCAGATAAATGCAAATATCAGAAACGGGTTAAATATTGCCTCCAGCACTGAAACACCTACCGCCTTCTTTCCACTCCAGTACACCTGCTCATCAGGTGATAGTCTGTCCCTTAATTCCATGATATATTCCTCCCTCATATGGATGCCTGTGTATATTACTCCCTGTTGTCCTTAAGGCTTTCAACCATATCAACCCTGTCAGCCTTTCTTCTTACTATAAGGAGTGATACTGCATAGCACACAAACACTATTATTATAGTTAATATAATGCTCTTAAAGGTTATTGCCGGTGTATAAAGCACTCCCTCTATACCAGAATATATCCTGAATACAACTACCATCATTAAATAACCTGCAAGCATTCCAACAGCTATGCCAATAGGTATTATAACATGATTTACATCAATAATCATTCTGTTAATTTCACGGTTCTTAAGGCCGAGTACTTTAAGCATTGATATGTTGTGGCGGTTCTCTGAAATAAGCATATTTACAGATACATACAATGCCGCAATACATATAATCGCACCGATTACCGCAAGTGAATATATAATTGCGCCCATCTCTGTAAGAATTGTCTGCATCTGTTCCCTGATGTCATCAGATGTCACCGTCTTAGATATCTCATCGCCTAAGTCAAGCTTCTTCTCTGACAGCAGTCCGTTGTATGTTCCGTCATTCCAGCCCAGAAGCTCCCTTGCTTTATTCTGACTGCTCACAAGCAGCTTCTGGCTGTCATTCATTATAATTCCGCTTATTGTAACTTTCTTTTCTTCCATTGTAACAGGATTGACAAATGTAAATTCGTCCCCGGTTTCAAGCTTATAGGCGTATGCCATTACATTTGTAACATAATATCCATTAGAAAGGTCAGCCCTGCTGCCATCCTCAGTATCAATATTCAGATACTTCACATCTGTATCCGCGCCTATCAGTGAAAATGAAGAGCCGTCATGCTCGTATTTTCCTATAACAAGCTCATCTGCTCCTGCCACTTCATCTGTCTTTAGGCGGTTAAGCACATATTCGTACTTAAAACTTCCCATGCTGTCAGCACCTCTGTCAATTACATTATTGATAGAGTCTATAAACATAAACGCAACTGTTATCATCAGTGCACCTAAAAATGCACCTAAAAATACAACAAAGCTTCTTCCCGGATTGGCAAGTATGCTTCTTAATGCGAACTTATTTCTTACATTGCCCTTCTTACCGACTAATACATGTCTTGTTCTGCTGTCACCATCTGCATTGCCATTAAGCATTTCTACAGTGTCTTTCTTTAAGAGCTTAGACACTTTATGTACTGCCTCAAGCATATAGATAGCCGTAGGAATTATTATTCCTATAACCGCTATCGGAATTGGAAGTGTGAAATGAACCGGCATTGGCTCATAATCTGCAAGGCTCATTTCGCCATATGGCTGCTGTATTATCTTGGTAACAATCGTAACAATAATTCCGCCGGCAAGTCCCGGAATCATGGCAAGCACGCTGTAATGCCACATGAGCTGTCTTTTAGTGTAGCCAAGTGCTGACAGTGTACCTATCATTTTCTGTTCCTGCTTTATCTTTCTGCCTATTATAATAGCTATAAGTGCAACTGTAATAAGCGGCAATGTGAACAGAAATACAAATGCCATAATAAGAAACATTATTGCCTGATCATCAACCATTGTAATTCTCTGGTTATTGTCTTTAGCAAGATAGCTGTTTATCTTGTACTGCTCGTTCATGTCTTTTCTGAACTGTGTCACATCACTGTCATCACTATATATTACCTTGTACTGGCATGAATTTGCTTCAAGCGCATCATATGCATTGTCTGTCATGTATGCAAGGAAAAATGATGTGATATTCTTGTATGAATCATCAGTATTCTCAAGCATATACAGATAATCAGGTCTTAAGAAATATCCTGTAACCTTGTATTCTTTTCCCTTAATTGTGAGCCTGTCGCCAATACTTACATGCTCACTTTCAGCATATCCCTTTGATATAACAATCTCATCATCGTTAGATATGTCATTTCCATCAATCACCTCATAAAGGTCGATTTTCTTATTGCGTTTGAAAACTCTTACTTTATATCCGTCCTCATTAATATTTACATAATGTTCTTTCTCAAATGTGACATTATATTTCTTCTCAATATTAGCAATCTCGTTATCAGTTATCTCCACATATGTTGTAAATGTGGCATCTTCCAGCTTATTATCTATAAAGAATTGATCACCATATGATTTAATTCCTGTTCCTGCTATGTAAAAAAGATAGAACAGCAGCAGGGCAACTACCGTAAGAACTGCCGCAGCTATATAAAACGACAGATTCTCTTTAACATTTCTTAAATATCTCTTGTTAAGAGTCATAACCAGCCTCCTCATAATCACATTTTAAAATTCATACTTGTGCTTCTGCTTTTACAGTTCAAGTTCTTCTGCACTACGCTTATTGCCACTGTTTGTGCAGGAAGCAACCTGACCATCTTTAATTCTTATGACTGTATCCGCCATATCAGCTATCGCTTCATTATGTGTTATGATTATAATTGTAGTCTTAAATTGTTCATTGACTTTCTCTATGAATTTCAGGACATTTCTTGATGACTTTGAATCAAGCGCACCTGTAAGCTCATCGCACAGAAGAATCTTAGGATTCTTGATTAATGCTCTTGCTATCGCAACTCTCTGCTGCTGTCCACCTGAAAGTTCCTTAGGAAAACGATTCTTGTATTTGTCAATATCAAGTGCTTTCATTACCTCTTCTATATCCATTGGCTGCTTTGCAATATCAGCGACAACCTGAATATTCTCCTGCACAGTAAGGTCTGGAATCAGATTGTAAAACTGGAATACAAATCCAACATCTTCCCTTCTGTAGTCTGTCATTTTCTTCTTGTCACTTCTGCTTATGTTCCTGCCTGAAATTGTAATTTCGCCTGAATCAAGTGAATCAAGACCTCCAATCATATTAAGAAGCGTACTCTTTCCTGAACCTGAAGGTCCGAGAATTACATATATCTTTCCTTCTCCCAAAGACAGGCTCACGCCGTCAAGTGCGTTGACAAGTGTCTCACCCTCGCCATAATGTTTTCTTGCATCTTTAATATCTATAAACATATATTTCCTCCTATCATTCTTTCAGCTTTAATCAGCTTTTGTTATAATAGCGGCCAGTCTTTGCTGTAGTCGCAACTTGCTTTCGTTAGTTCTTACTAACTATACTGTGATAATAACACTTGTAATCATAATTAACAAGGGAATTTAATAAAATACGGCGCGCCAGTTTTTCTGACACGCCGCATTTTTAAGTAATTCATATTGTCACTTACTTTGATGTAAAAGTGGTTATCCTATCGATATTATAAAGAGGTATGTTAGTCATCCAGTCCTGCTCCCTGTAATCTGACATAGATGTCCTCACTGCATAATCAGGATTATATTTATCACAAAATGCTCTTAAACTCTTGGCTCTTAGATTTTCCTCTGCCTTTACTTCAATTGGAATAACAGATGTTCTACCCTGTACAAGAAAATCGATTTTGCCATCAAAAACATTCTCCATTCTTGCATTACTATCAAAGTTCACATATGCAACATTTTTATGGACGAATTTTTGTGTTGCATTACATTTTTCTGCACGAACTTTTATATTATATCACATTTTTCTGCATGAACTTTTCTCAATCCACTCATCTGGTATCTCAAAATGCTGGTAATCTTTTGCATGTTTCCAGTCGCCGCCCCACTCAAATCCATGTTCTGCAAACACCTTATAGCACAAATCGTCATGGTCGATTTTATGTGGAAATTCAATGCTTCTGTCTGTATACTTTTCAGCATTGGCAGGCTCTACATTTCTTCTGCCATCAACATATTTCACATAAGGATTATAAAGCGTGTTGATGTCAACCGCCAGCCCTAACGCATGCTTTGACAGCTTCGTTGAATAGGAAATGTATCTGAAATTAAACGCTGAAGAATTATTATCACTCATCGACTTCTCATCATCAGCATCATATTCATCAATAAGTCTGATTTTTTCAATCTCATAACCAGCCTCATAAAGCTGCATAAATATATCAAGCACATCATCAGCAATCAGTCTGCTCACAACCAGCTCACCTGTGTGCGTTTTCCCATCAAATCCGACATGCAAAACTTTAAGATACCGCAAATCTTCTCTTGGAACGGTGCAGTTGTCCTTAAATGATTTTCCCTGCATCTTTGCAAATATGTCGTCTGGAATTGGTGATATGGTGAATTGTTGGGTGTTCATGTGTGTGCTCCTCTGTTTTTTAATCTAATATTCAAATTGTACTATCCTGCAATTCTCACATATGCAGGCTTCCACTTTCGTTCTATGGCTCGCCTTTAGCGGTGTGATTTCAACAAATCCTTTGACTGTTTTCGCATTTGTGAATACTCCAGGCACTTCATCGGCAAAGCTGAATGCGCCGTCTTTACTGCTGAAAAGGTACCCTTTTCTCATCTCCTGATTACATTTTGGACAAATCATACATAACACCTCATTCCTTGATATCTTTGCTAAGAACTGACATTGCCATGCTAAGTTTTTCTTCAAACTGCTCCGCTTTAACAAGAGCTATGCCTTCATTGTCATCGCCAAGCACAACCAGCCTGCTGCCATTCACCAGTCCAAAAGTCTCTCTTGCTTCTTTAGGAATAACTATCTGCCCGCGGTCATTCACTGTGACAACACCCCACATGTGTTTGCCTTTGGGTGCCGGCGCCATCTTCTGCCCTTCAAGCTGCACATCGTCCTTAATTAGGGAATCCATCGTCACGCCATAAAATTCTGCAAGTCTGCCGCATTTTTCAATATCAGGAATTGTTTCACCACGCTCCCATTTGGCATATGCCTGCCTCGATATTCCAATAACCTCTGCGATATCCTCCTGAGTCTTCCCCGCAATCGACCTCAGCATTATAAGATTTTCCTGTAGCATAATGTCAGTCCTTTCTGTTGTTATGTATGTATTATAGTCCATGTAAAATGTGAATTCCACCAATTGTAGTTGTCAGAAAAGTGGGAATTGTGGTGGAATTGGTTGCAAAAAAACATATATTCAATATTTTTTCTTAAAACTATCCACACCATAAGTTATTGAATTATTTTCTTTTGAAAACTGATTTTTAAAACTCAATTCATTGTTTTGTTGTTTTATTGTTATCACTATAATATACTGACCTTCTTGTATATCGTCCATAATACTTTGTTCTATATATTTCCAATGCAACACTTCATCTTGCATAATTAATGCTTGTGAAAATATTTTTCCATCACTATCGGTATTTGTAATATTTTTATTCTCTTTTGCATAGAATAATTTTTCTTTATCGATATTTTTTTGTTTAATTAAATTGTTATCACTATAAATTTCTATACTTAAATCACCAAATGCTGTATTTGACTCATTGCATATCTTTATAGTTCCATCATTATCATATGAAATTTCAGTATTACCATGAACTTTTACCTGAACTGATAAAATAACCACAAACACAATTGAACTTATTACAATTAAAGTGAATATTTTTTTATATAATTCTCTTATTATCCTTAATAATATTTGCCATTTTTCCCAGATAACAATTATTAATAATATAATAATTATCATCATTATTAATATTAGTAACCAAATCGGAAGTACTTTATAAAAAATGATACCCGCAATTGAAGCAAAAGATAAAGCAGCTATACAAATAGTCATGTTAAAATCTGAAACTAATTGATGGTAATATTTATCTGTCATTTTATTGCAATATTCTGCATTTTTTGTTTTCATAATATCTAATCTTAATAAATCACTCTTAAAAAATAAAAATATATCTATTAATATTAAAATTACAGTTCCAATTGCCATAGATGTCACAATCCAAAATACAACATATAGTTCTCCTCCTTTTTGAGGAATATAATTAAATATATATTTTTCAAAATTGAACAAAAATAATAATGTTGAAATTAATATTGTAATCATTCCTAAAATTATTCCACATCTTGTATTTCTTCTGTCGTCTTGTTGTTTATTTGACATAATTTTTCCTTTCTGTTAAAAATTAATATAAAATACAAATTTATTATGCCTTATAAGAAAGTAATTATCAATATAAACATTTCGACAAAATTCGACAAACCATATCATCTCTACTCTCCAAACCTTTCCATTGTTATTTTTCCCGGCCTATATTATAATTTTTATTAACTACACCAATGAAGGAGATTTATTAAATGAAGAAAAATAGTATTTTTCGCAGCCTGCCGTTTAAATTGCTGGTGGGCGTTATTGCCGGCGTTCTGGTGGGACTGCTGTTAAGTTCAACTGATGGCAATGCATTTTCACGCGCCGTTTTGAATATTGTTGTAACTCTGAAATATATTCTCAATCAGATAATTAATTTCTGCATACCGCTGATAATCATTGCATTTATTGCACCTTCGATTACTCAGATGGGTAAAAATGCATCAAAGCTTCTTCTGATTGCTGTTATAATCGCATATACATCATCAGTTGGTGCTGCACTTTTCTCTACAGCATCCGGATATCTTTTGATACCACATTTGTCAATATCCTCTACTGCTGATGGATTGAAAGAGCTTCCGGCTGCGGTTTTCGAATTATCAATCCCACAGATAATGCCCGTTATGAGCGCACTCGTGTTCTCAATTATGATTGGACTTGCTGCCGCATGGACAAAAGCAGAATTGATTTCAAATATCCTTGAAGAATTCCAGAAAATCGTGCTTGCGATAGTTTCAAGAATCATGATACCGATTCTTCCATTTTTCATCGGACTTACTTTCTGCGGACTCTCATACGAAGGTTCGATAACAAAGCAGGTTCCAGTGTTCCTGAAAATTATAATTATTGTATTAATCGGACATTACATTTGGATGACTCTGCTTTACACAATCGCAGGATTGTATTCTAAGAAGAACCCGATTGAAGTAATCAGACATTACGGTCCTGCATACCTTACATCAATTGGAACAATGTCATCTGCTGCCACACTCGCAGTTGCACTCCAGTGTGCCGGCAAATCAAAGGTTTTGAGAAAGGACATGGTCTCATTTGGAATTCCTTTGTTTGCAAATATACATTTGTGTGGCTCAGTGCTGACAGAGGTATTTTTCTGCATGACTGTATCAAAGATTTTGTATGGCACTATTCCATCAGCCGGAACTATGATTCTGTTCTGTGTGCTTCTCGGAATATTTGCAATCGGCGCACCTGGCGTACCTGGCGGAACAGTTATGGCTTCGCTCGGACTTATTACCGGCGTGCTTGGATTTAACGACACTGGAACTGCCCTTATGCTTACAATATTTGCACTTCAGGACAGCTTCGGAACAGCCTGCAATGTAACAGGCGACGGTGCGCTCACACTTATCCTGACTGGATATGCAGAGCGCCACGGCATCAAAGAAGGTACTGACAATTAATATATTTCTTTGACATATGTAAAGTGCTATAATCATCACATGAATACACGCGCCTGCGGCGCAGAAATGAGGTAACATATGCCATTTATTAATTCAAAGATAAGCACTTCTCTTACAGAAGCACAGGAAACTGAAATCAAAACCCGTTTAGGTCAGGCTATCCAGACAATTCCCGGCAAGTCAGAAAGCTGGCTCATGGTCGGCTTTGAACCTGACTACAAGCTCTACTTCAGAGGAAGCAATGCCGAGCCTATAGCTATGGTCGAGGTCAGCGTTTACGGAAGTGAGAACCCATCTGCCTTTTCTAAACTGACTGGCCAGATATGTGACATTTTTAAAGATGTTCTTGGAATTGCACCAGATCATGTATATGTAAAATATCAGGCTGTTTCTAACTGGGGATGGAATGGAGATAATTTCTGATATGCAAGAAGGAGAGCCACTTTGATATGATTCCCCTTAAGTAGATTTTGGCTATTTACCTTGTCTACTTAAGGGGAATCATATCTCTTTGCCGGTGACTCTCCTTTTATCATTCTCTTTATAATATATCATATACTTTATAACTCTCAACCCTTCCCAACTTTTGAAGAATATTTACTCCAAGTATCCTTGTAGCAAAATATACTACAATTGCATCATCTGTACTAAATAGCCTTTCCCTAGTTTCATCCTGATTAACCTCATGTTTTGAACGATTATATATCTGTACAAAGTCATACAATGCCTGTATTATATTGTCATCTAACATCTTTTTCTTATCAATTCTATGTACTGCTTTGCCTAATGTACAATTATAAAATCTAAATTCATCTAATATACTATTCATTAACAGTAACCGACACGCCGCTTCAAGATGCATGCCGCACATATCTATAATATATCTTGCATTTACCCTGCTATAGCCAAAATCTATTTCTTCTTTTGCATATTGTAATGGTCGATATAATTCCCGTTCTATACCTGCTGGATATGGATTTCTCAATGAACTCGAGGGTAGACAATAACCACCCGCTCCTCCTATTAAAGCATCTATTTTCCATAACATATCTGTCTTATACTTCCGATCTTTATTGTCAAAATCCTGTCTTAAAAATTCACTTATCCCTTCTTTTACATCTTTATCAAACAGTTTATCATATAAATTTATTAATTCTTTATGCGATATCATATGTACTTCCTTTCACCTATCAATACGGTTCATATGTACAATTCGACCTTAATATTTTACCTATACTCCAAAATAAAAAATGTTATCCCAGCCGAAATTACCATTAACACCACTATAATGAAGAGAGCAATATACTTTCCCTTTTTTTCAGCCAATCCAATAGGTGTCTTATACTTTTCATCAACTCTTGCATCTCTTTGTTCATTCCTGATATTCTGCTCTATCTCCAAATCCCTCAGTTTCATATATTCTTCATAATGGCTTTTTTCAAGCTGATCTTCCTCTTCGTGCACCAGTAACTCCAGATTTTCCTGGTATGAAGCACCGCAGTTACTGCAGCCACATTTATCTGTACTCCTGCCCCTTAACTTATTATTGCAATATTCACATGTAAACTCATAATCTGTTGCTGGCTTATAAACAGGCGGAATTTCTATATCAAAATTCAGATATTTATGTCGAATCAGCTTGTATCTCTTAACCGACTTTAATGTGTCAGTTATATGGTCTATCTCTTTCTCAATAGCATTTTCCTGAGTCTTAAGATACTGCAGATACTTCTGATTCATAGCCCGTCTCTTTGATAAATATTCTTTATTTTTGCCGAAATCGCCCGCACACTTAGGACATTTTGCATCCTTTGAAGATACAATTGAACCACAAAATTCGCATTTAAACTCAAAATCTTTATCAAAATGGTTCTTATCATAAGAAATATAGCAAGATGGCTTAATATTTCTCAACGCCCTGAGACCTGAAAAGAAATATAAATATATGCATATCAATAAAAGTAAAATTATCAACATGCTGATAAATACTGTGCAAAATGAACTTAAAATTTCCATGATTACTCCCTCATATCTTTTATTTGATTTATCTAATTTGATTTTAGCAAATGTGCATATATTTTTTCAACAATGTAAACATTTTATATCATACCAGATATATCCTGCTTTTCTTGCAAATCCATCCACTTATTCAAAAAAAGTTCTTTGCAGTCTTCCGGAGAATGAAGCTTCTTCGTATGCATTGATATGAATTGGTCTGCTGTGAATATATCATCTCATTCTCTTTATATCCGTTAATGTACACATATAAAAGTCCTGCTGATGAAAATCTTTGCTCATAACATTTATTCTTTATAGATACCATAGTTTTAATATTTTTTAACTTATTAATTATATCAGCAAAACCATTTGCAAAATCATTGTCAGATTCATAGCCAATTAAAACAAGCAAATCTTTCATATGCACCTTCAACAATCTGCACTCGGTTTACAAAGATGTAGTTCTTATGCTAACAACTAAGATTATATAAAGTCAGTATGTAATAACCATCTGCATTAAAGACAACATATCATATCAAAATGTTGTATTACCTTTAAATTTAACATATAATGTATCCACACATTTTATTATATTATGTTTTATCAATACATCTGCAACAATTCCCATTTTATCTAACTTCAGACTGTTCATTATTTTCTCGTTATCAGTAATAATTCTATTCATAGGTCGTCCATCATTGCTTTTTTGCTTAACCAATACATATGCCATATCAACATAATAATCATTGTATCTTACCATCTCTTCCATCCTTTTCCCTCCGCATTGCTACAATTTGTTGTATGATGAACTTATTTTAACGCAATTTATTAGTCGAAACTTGTCATATTATGGTAAGAAATTCCGATTTAGATTTACTTTACGAGTGCTCCCCACTCAGCCTCTTTAAACCCCACTAGTACTTTATCTTCATTTATAACCATTGGACGCTTTACCAACATTCCATTCGAAGCAAGCAATTTTAACTGTTCTTCTTCGCTCATTGATGGCAGCTTATCCTTCAACTGCATTTCCTTATAAACTAATCCACTTGTATTAAAAAACTTCTTAAGCGGAAGTCCACTCTGCTTATACCATGTCTGTAATTCGTCAAAGCTGGGATTTTCCTCTGCAATATTACGCTCTGTAAATTCTATATTGTGTTCCTCCAGCCATTTCTTAGCCTTCTGACAGGTTGAACATCTTGGATAACATAAAAATAACATTTTGAACCTCCAGTTTAACTTGTATTATTTTTTTCATATACTATCTGTTTATTATCATATCACAATGTCCCGTGCGTAGCTATCTTAATATAAATATTATACTATTGCCACTTTAAAAGCATAAAAGCGAGGTTGATGTACATCCTCGCTTTTATAATATAATTATTAAATTGTGATGGTATTCCGCTGGCTACTATTCAAACTCTTCCCAAAGGAAGTATCTTCAAATCAAAAATGCTGATTTTATGCGGCATTCCACCTCATCTGTTTCATCTAATGTTACTCTTTTCATATCGTTTTCAAAAACTTTAGTAGC
>OIZF01000067.1_pt1 | contig 67490 bp, 41 predicted proteins | sample 1588471 | NCBI WGS metagenome assembly OIZF01 (sample SAMN03283279) | human gut metagenome | biome: human-associated habitat; material: feces | host: Homo sapiens | place: Peru | collected 2012
AGCCTGTAGCTAGCGTTCATCCTGAGCCAGGATCAAACTCTACATTGTAAAATATTTTGCCAACTTTAATAAGCCGAACTAAGCCTTACTAGGCCGAGCTAAGCATACTAACGTTGTTTGTTTGTATCTGTTCAGAACGAGCTTCCATTTTTAAGTTTAAAGTCAAACAAACTTGACGGTTCGTTTTTCTTCTACCCAAGAACGATTGTTCATCGTTCTCGCTTCTTGTACTACTTCTGTCTTATGTAAATCTTTTCAAAGAACTCTTGTTTCTGTTCGCTTCCTGTTTCGCTCCGCATCTCTCACGTTTGCTTGAGACACCGTTGCTGTTCGAAAGCGGATGCAAAGGTATAGCTTTTTTGTAAACCACCAAAACTTTTGCAGGGAAAAGTTGAAATTTTACGCTCGTTTTAACAGTTGTTTACAGTTTAAACACTATATTGTGGACGCACACATTATATTATTATAGGCGAGAGAGACTGTTTTAAGGACTGCAACCAGAGGATGCACATCCTCGTTATCTGAGTTCCGTGGGAACTAAAGATTAACGAACGTTACTTCCAGTACGAACCGTAGTCTTCGTATTCGTCTTCTTCCTCCTCGTCGTCCATGATGTATATCCTTCCTGGAGCATCTGCCCGACTCGGATCTGTTATCGAGCCATCGCCGAAGCCAAGGGAGCTTTCAGCGAGTATCTGGCTCTCAACAGCAATGTCGATAGCAGTGATAACCGGTGTTTGATATGTCTTCTTCATATTTTCTTTCATTTTAAATTATATATCGTATATATGTATACCTTTCACTAAGAACCTTGTCGGTACGCATTACTTAAGCACAACCTTCTTGCCGTTGTGGATGAACACACCGTGCTGTGGACGCTGCACCTTAACACCCTGGAGGTTGTAGTAAGCCTCATCCTTTACAACTGGGTTGTTGGTGATACCGTCGATTGCGGTAGCGGTGTTGTCAACGTAGACGCGCAATGGACTATTGCCTCCATTGCCACGACCACCATTAATATACAAGTAGCTCTTGCCAGGAAGTGCCCAACCATTGTTAGTCGACTTCACGAATTTGCCATCAGACAAGAAGTAGTCATTATCGCGGCCTGTAGACCAAACAGCATCAACACAATCAACAAGCTGGTTGTCTGTTACTGCATCAAGTTCGGTTTCATCCGAATCAAGGATAGGCAATGTGTAGGATTTGTCTGCTTCGCCCTTAAGGATGAGACCCGTATGTGCCTTCACTTTCTTAACCGGTGTAAGAGCAACCGCATCATTATCCTTATTGTACTTAGCGGTATAAGCTGTCAAACCTCCTTCAACATTAGAGAAGTCGAGATTGTATGCACTGGTGAATGTTGTCCACTCCTTGCCGAGAGTAATGGAGAAGTTGGAGTCAAAGTGATCGGTGTTACAAGGATTACCATTTTCGCCTTTCGTTAGTCCTGAGATGACATCTACATAATCCTTCATTACATGCACTTTGGGATTGTTATCGAATGGGAAACCATAACGTTCTGCTTTTGGTTCACTTTTAGAAGTGATATAAACATCTTTCAATTTAGAACAGTTCCAAAATGCTTGATATGCCAAATAGCAATCGGTTCCATTTATTACGACAGTTGTCAAGTTGTCATTGTTAGCAAACGCTGCTTGATCAATCGAACTACAATTTGTTGGTATTACAACATTTGCGAGCTTCGAATACTGGAATGCCCAAGAGTCAATCTTCTGCAAAGTGGGAGGAAACGTTATAGAAGCAATGGTTGATTTGAAAAAAGCAACTTGACCTATATAAGTCAATTCTTTTGACAACTTAACATCACTAAGCTGTTCACAATCATAGAAACAACCATTAGGAAGACTTTTTGTCTGTGTATTCGACAAGTCAACCGTCGTTAAGGTGGTACCCTCAAACGCATACTCACCAATACTGTTCAATGTATTAGGGAATGTTACTGTGGCTAAAGGACATTTCTTAAACACATGATGTCCCAATGTTGTGCAACCCTCATTCAATTTAACGTTAGTCAGAGCGGCGCAACCTTCGAACACACTGTTGTATATCCCCACAACAGTTGAAGGCATTACTATATTATTGAGAGCGGTGCAACCATTAAAGGCATTATCCCAAAAGTTCTCAAGTTTATTAGGCAGCTGTATAGAAGTCAAAGATTTATTATTATAGAACACACCATCCTTCATAATGGTTACATTGGTATTCGACAAATCAACCGACTCTAAGGCTGTACTCTCAAAACACCATTCATTTATATCGGTCAAACCAGCCGGTACATTATTGATGGTCTTAAGCTTTGAGCATTCTTTAAAGGCATGGTCGCCAATCCATGTTATTTGCGAGCCATCTTTAAAAGTAATGCCTGTTATATTGGTATTTCCACTGAAACCATTCTCATGACCAGTTTCCTCTTTATAATTCCCGGATCCACATACACCTGTTACGGTACGCATTTCGCCATCAATCTCTACTTCGTTCTCGAATGTAATATCACCCGTTGCACCGTCAGCACCGATAACGACACATTGACCATCCTTCATCAAGCCATATTTTACACCATCTATGGTTGTGTAGGACTGGGCAAAGGCATTAAGTCCACCAAACAGGGACATCAATGTCAAAGTAAAGTAAACTCTCTTCATAAATAAAATTCTTTTAAAGATTCATTTTTTAGTTATCTACAATTTATTATGTTGGTTCATTTAGCACTACTAAATGAAGGTAATTTGAACTTCTCTGTCTGCGAAAATATGCATTATTACTTATCGCAGACTTAGAAGTGATATACTCTTAACATGATTTTCACTGCAAGCGTTTACACTAAACGCTTGCAGTGAAAAACATTATAGAGCCTTAAGCGAAACGGCAAAGCCACCGCCACGTGCCTCATCCACCTTTATGGTCTGTCCACGCTTAACGGTTCGACGGGTTATGACGTATGCCTTGGGGTTCTTCTCGTAGTCGGCATCGGGCGCATCCTTGTATATAGTGCACTCGTAACGGCGACCCGGATCGAGGAAGTCGAGCTTTACAACGGCACGGTGTCCGTTCTCATCACACTTTCCGCCAACAAACCAGTTGTCGGTTCCCTTGGCACGTCGAGCCACTGTGATATAGTCGCCAGGCTCTGCCTCGATGTATCGTGAGTCGTCCCAATCTACCGCCACATCGCGTATAAACTGGAAGGCATCGTCGTACTTGGCATAGTTCTCGGGCAGGTCGGCAGCCATTTGCAACGGCGAGTACATCACAAGATACAGCGCAAGCTGTCCGCAAAGCGTTGTGTGCACATACGATTTGGACCCTTCCTTCCATGTTCCGATCTGCGTCTCAAGTATGCCCGGGGTGTAATCCATTGGTCCGCCCTGCAAACGTGTGAACGGCAGGATAACCGTATGGTCGGGATTATTGCCCGCGAAGTTCTCGTACTCGGTACCTCTTGCCGACTCGTTGCCTACCAAGTTGGGCCATGTGCGGCACAAACCGGTGGGGCGTGTAGCCTCATGCGCGTTCACCATAATATGATGTTTGGCAGCCTCGGTTACGCAGTAGAGGTAGTGGTTGTTCATTATCTGCGAGTAGTGGTGCTCGCCTCTTGGAATGATGTTGCCCACATAGCCGCTCTTTACGGCATCGTAGCCGTAGCGGTTCATAAGCTTATAGGCTGGCTCAAGATAGCGCTCGTAGTTCATAACCGAACCCGATGTCTCGTGGTGCATCATCAGCTTCACGCCCTTAGAGTGGGCATAATCGTTGAGAGCCTTGATGTCGAAGTCGGGATAAGGTGTCTGGAAGTCGAACACATGAAACTTTGAGTGTCCAAACCAGTCTTCCCAACCTTCGTTCCAACCCTCAACCAGCACCTCGTCGAGTCCGTTCTTGGCGGCAAAGTCGATGTACTGGCGCACACGCTCGTTGGTGGCACCATGTCTGCCGTTAGGCTTAACCTTGGTATAGTCGGTCTCGCCGAGCACCACGGATGGCAGCTCGTCGGTGTACGACCACGACTTATTGTCGCAAATCATCTCCCACCACACGCCGCAATACTTCACAGGATGTATCCACGAGGTGTCCTCTATCTTGCAAGGCTCGTTGAGGTTGAGCGTAAGCTTGCACGAGAGCATGTCTCGGGCATCGTCGCTTACAAGCACCGTGCGCCACGGCGAGGTGCGCGGTGTCTGCATATATCCCTTAAAACCCTGGCTGTCGGGGGTGAGCCACGACTCGAACACCATATTCTTGTCGTCGAGATTGAGGTGCATTGTGGGATAGTCCACACACGCTGCCTCATGCAGATTGATGTAAAGACCGTCGTCGGTCTTCATCTGCAGCGATGTCTGCACACCCGTTTCGGAGAACTGTGTCTGCGACGCATTGCCCGAGATAGACGATCGGAAGAGCTTGCGTATCTCCGAGAGACGCGATGTAACGGTGCTGTACTCCTGCGTGTCATAGTCGCCGGGCAACCACCAAGCCTTGTGGTCGCCGGTAAGCGCAAACTGTGTATGCTCCTCCTTTACAAGGAAGTAGGCATTGGATTGCTGCGGAAACTCGTAGCGCAGACCCATACCATAATCGTATACACGGAAGCGGAGGTTCATCAAGCGGCCTGTGCGGTCTTGCTTAAGGGCAACAAACAGCTCGTTATAGTTGTTGCGTATGTCCTTGGTCTCGCCCCACACGGGCTGCCATGTCTCGTCAAACGTGCTCGTTTGTGTTGTCTGTACACTGAATCCGTCCATCAGGTTGTCGGCAGCAATAAGCTCGTAGCCAAGGGTAGACGGCTTTATAACCGTCTTACCCTTGTACGTCAAGCTGTATTGTGGCTGCCCCGAAGGCGTCAGCTCCACATGCAGCTTTACCTTGCCGCCAGGTGATTGGCAGTCGAAGGCAAAGCCGGTGGCTACAGCCAACAACGAAATTATCAACAAAAGAAACCTTCTCATTATGTCTGTCTTATTTTAGTTACTCCGATTTTGTGGCAGTCATAGTCATGTTCTTGACGTCAAGCACAATGGTGTAAGTGCCTTCCTCGCCTTCCGAAACCTTCCACTTGTAGTCGCGCTCGTCGGGGTACTTAACGAGCATGCAGGCCGAATGAGACAGACCCACACCGTTCTCGGTAGGCATAATATAGTCGCACTCAAAGCCGCTGTTGATGCTGAGCGGGAACTTCATCTCGCCTTTCTTAAGGGCGAATGTTGCGGTGTAGGTGTTGTCGTCTACCTTGTCAAACTTAACCGACTGTTCGATTTCCCAACCATTAGGTGTGGCATCGCCAACGGCGTAGACGTTGTTGAAATGATACTGAGCCTCGCCTCCAGGCACAACCACAACGTCATCGCCTGTCACATCTTCCCAGTTGGTTATGCCAGCTCCCTCTATCTTAACAGCACCGCTAGCTGTGAACGTAACGTTGTACACATACTTCTTGCCCGACTCAAACTTAACGTCGGCAGAGATAGCTGCCTTGTACACCTTACCGTTGTGCTCGAACTCGATGTTGCGTGTTGCGGCATCGTTGCCATCGATGTTAGGCAGCACGATAGCCTCAACATAGTTACCGTCTGCCGAGCGCATCTCCACATCCTTCTTGGTGTCGCCAGACACCATACTAAGCTCGTCGGCAAAGGCGCTGTACGACACCTTGGTGTACATACCCTTGATGTAAGCCTTGAGGTCGGACAGCGAAGAGCCGTCCTCGGCAGTGGTCACCATAAATATCTTTGTAAGCTTATGCTTGAAGTTGAGCACAGCCTGTGGCGCATCGGCGCTCACACCCGTTGCCTTTGCACCAAGAAGGTCTATGAGAGCCTGGTTGTCCTGCTTCTGCACATCAAGCTCCACCACGCCAGCTGCAGCTGTAGTGCTGTACGGATAGTAAGCCACAACGTCCACCTTGCTGCCGTCGTCGGGCAGGCTGGCAGCCTTTCCTACCGGTGCAAAGTTGGCATTTGCCGCCCAGCCTTCTGTCAGGGTGTTGCGGTAGGCAAGGTTGTCGGCGGCATCAATGTCGGTTGTACCAGCCTTAAGGGTGTATATACCAATCTGGTCGCCGGCGTTCCACTGGTCGTCAAAGGCACGTGTCTGTGGCAAGGCGATGTTGGCAACAACCTGCAACTGGGCGTTCTTGGTATCGTTGCCGTTTACTTCTTCATTGCTGCAAGAGGCAAGGGTCATAGCTCCTGCCATTGCAAAAAGCATAAATGATGACTTGTTCATAATCTGTTTTTTTTAGTTATTATTGTTCTGCTATTGTTTTGATGTATCTTTATAAGAGACTTATTGGTGTGCGTTTTGTGGCTTATTGGTATGCGTTAGGGGTTATAACGCCCATGTCAACAATGGTCCAGTTGGTTACAGATGGGTCCAATCCGTCCACACTTACCTTGCCTCCAATGTCGATGGTAGAGTGAGAGCCGTCGTTGAAGTTGGCTACAAAGTTGCCTATCGACGTCTCAAGACGCTGCTGTGTGCCGTCCGATAGGAACATCACAAACTGCACGGTAACATCCTTGCTGAGGTCGAGTGCAAAGACATTGAATGGTGCCGTTATTGTTCCTGTCGTGGCATTGATACTGAAGTCGGACACAGCCTCAACCGCAGTAGACGCAATAGATGTGTACATATTGTATGTTGCCATTGCTTTGGAAAGGATGGCGTAGCCTCCCTGCACCACTGCGCTGCCGTCGGTAGACGTAACTTTGGCCTTAAGCGACACATTGAGCTGTCGTGTTGTCTGCTGCATTGGCAGCGTAAGGCTTGTCTTGTCGCCCGTAAGCGATGTTATTGTCTGCGACGCACAGTAGAAGGTGGAGGGTGTTCCGCTTATTGCTTCGGCATTGCCTGCGCTGTGCGAGGCAGCCTTAACCGTGGCTATGCCGTCGTTTACGTCAACCCCCAACACCGGAACGTATGCCAAGAACGTATAGTCGCAGTTCGACTTAAGCTCCATCTGATATGTGTCCGACGCTACGGTGTAGTTGTCGCCGTTGACAGATAGCACGTACTGCTGTGGCCGTTGCTGTGCATCTATGCCGCTCCAGTCGGTGTGTATGTCCACCAATGTGCGTGGCAGCACTATCGGGTCGGGCAGTTCGTCGCCGCATGATGCCATGCTTAGGAGCGTGGTGCAGAGCACGGTGCCTAATGCTAAGGTTTTAAGGTTATGGTTCATATCCTTGTAGTGTATTGTTTATTTGTTCTACTTTCTGTTTATAAGCCTTGGCTTTAGCTTGCCGGTCGAAGGCTTAGTTTATACGGCGAGGCAGAGCCTTCATGCCTTTGACATCCGCCTTAGATGCCTTGACGATGCTAATGGCAAATCCGCCACCCGACGCAGAGGTTATATCCACTACCGACTTGGCGTCTACCACACCTTTCTTTATTACGTATGCCTGCGGATTGGTGTCCCAGTGGGCATCCTTTGCGTCTGCATATACGGTAGCGATGTACTGTGTGTGCGGGTCGAGGAAGTTGAGCTTGAGCACCGAGCGGTGTCCGTTTTCGTCCACTGTAGAGCCTACATACCAGTCGCCTGTATGCTTTGCACAGCGTGCCACGGTGATATAGTCGCCTGGCTCAGCCTCAAGATATTGCGAGTGGTCCCAATCTACGGGCACCTGCTTTATAAACTCGAAGGCATCGGCAAACCTCTCGTACGATTCGGGCACATCCGCCATCATCTGCATAGGCGAGTACATCGTTAAGTATAGAGCCAACTGTCGGCACAGCGTGGTGCGTGCCTTGCCGTGGTTGCTGCCCTTATAGTAGCTCAGGTCGGTCTGGAAGATGCCGGGGGTGTAATCCATCGGACCTCCCATAAGGCGTGTGAAGGGCAGAATGGTGGTATGGTCGACGGGGTTTCCGCCCATTGCCTCAAACTCGGTACCGCGTGCCGACTCTTGTGCCAACCAGTTGGGCCAAGTGCGGCAAAGACCTGTAGGACGTACCGCCTCGTGCGAATCGACCATCACCTTATAGTCGGCGGCACGCTCTGCCACGTGCAGATAGTGGTTTACCATCCACTGCGACGAGTGGTTTTCCGACCTTGGTATCACCTGTCCCACATATCCTGTCTTTACGGCATGGTAGCCATTGTCTACCATAAACTGCAGAGCACGGTCCAGTTGTACATCATAGTCGGCTGCATTGGCAGACGTCTCGTGGTGCATAACAAGCTGCACACCCTTTGAGGCGGCATACTTGTGAAGCCCGTCCACATCAAAGTCGGGGTAAGCGCGGTCGAACCTGAACTGTCGGTTGCGCCAGTAGGATTCCCAGTCTTCCCATCCTTCGTTCCATCCCTCAACCAGCACTCCCTCTATGCCATGCTTTGCTGCAAAGTCGATGTAGCGCTTAACGTTTGCGGTATTGGCGGCGTGGTGTCCGTGCGGCTTAAGCTTGGTATAGTCGGTAATGCCTGGTTTGGCAAATGGGGCGTCGGCATAGCTCCACGACATACCCGAGCCGTTGAACATCTCCCACCATACACCAACAAACTTCATTGGCTTAATCCACGACGTGTCGGCTATCTTGCACGGCTCGTTGAGGTTTAGTATGAGCCTTGAGGCAAGTATGTCGCGGGCGTCGTCGCTCACTATAACGGTTCGCCAAGGCGATGTGCAGAAGGGCAATAGGTAGCCCTTGTCGCCCTGCTTGTCGGGTACGAGATTGGATGTAAGCACCAAGTTGCGATCGTCGAGGTCGAGTTCCATACAGGCATAGTCTACAAGTGCCGCCTCGTGGATATTGATGTACAGTCCGTTGCCTTTAAGCATTAGCGGTGTCTGCACTACGAGGTCGCCCTCTGCCTTTCCTTCGTAGCCCTTATGGGCAAGCGATTGTTTTGTGAACTCAGTGCGCAACTGCGTCAATCGCGCTGTTGTATACGTGAACTCCTGCGTGTCGTAGTCGCCGGGCAGTGCAAAAGCGGTGTAGTCGAAGCCGAGATTAAACTCGGTCAGCTCGTTCTTCAGCACAAACTTACGCAGCGTTTGCTGCTCGGGAAACTCGTAACGAAAACCCAATCCGTCGTCGAACAAGCGGAAACGCACATCGAGCTGACGTGTGGAAGAGGGTTGATAGAAGTGTACAAGCATCTCGTTATAGTTGTTGCGCACTGCCGACTGCTCTCCCCAAACCGTATTCCAGGTCTCGTCCTTCGACTGTCGCTCCACGCTTTGCAGCTCCATATTGTCCTTCATGCCACGCTCGTTCTTGATGTCCATGCCCAACCGGCTTTGGTGTATCACTACCCTACCCTTATAAGATAAGGTGTAATAGGGTATGCCGTCCTTGCAGTAGGTGTTGAGCACAAACTGCTGGTTGGGCGACAACAGCTCCTCGGCAGCTGCCCCAAGCGACGTAACGAGTATGGCGATAAGCATCAGTATCTTCTTCATAATATCTACGTCAAAGTGTTGTTGTATGTTTACTTTATCTCCACTCTACTGCTTGCTGAGCCTTACCACCTTGCAGCCGTGGGCGGGCAGCGTGACGCTAATCTCGCCGGACGTGCCCACATCCTCGTGGAGCCAGAGGTCGCGCATCTTCATCTGCCCGGTGATGCCGAGCTGCGAGAGGCCGACGGTGCGCTGCTGGGGGGTGTCCTCACGGTTGAAGAGGCCTACCACCCAGTCACCGTTCTTCATCTGTCCGTACCAGATCTGGCTGTTGGGACTGCTGGGGTCGTCGCTCAGGGGTTGGCCCACGAAGCCGTCGGCATTGAGGGCGAGCATCTCCTTGTTCTGGGCGAACTTAAGGAGTGAGGGCAGGTCGTAGTTGCGCACCGACGCGTCGATGGGGTTGTCGGCAATGGACACGGGGCCTCCGGCCATGAGCTGCAGGCTGATGGACGACATGCGCTCCTCGTCGTTGCTGAACGTGTTGAGGCGGATGAAGTCGCCGTCGGGTATCATCTTGCCGCGGCCGGTGATGTGCGACCAGTGGATGAAGCCGTCGAACTCGTTGTGGCAGGTGGGCCAGCCGTTGAACACGCCGCCGCGCAGGCGGCCTGACGTGTGGTCCCAGCCACCCCCGAAGGTGTCGGCCACGATGCGCGCCATGTTCATGTATTTCTTCTCGTACTTGGCGTCGTTGTACATGTTCGGCATCACGATGGAGGTGAACACCCCGTACTTTGCGGCCGACTCGCTGATGTACTTCAGGGCCAGGCGGTACTCGTCGCGCCCATAGCCGCGTCCGGCCATGCCGCCGGCGCCGGAGGCATCCTCGAAGAGGCACATGAAGTCCATGCGGATGAAGTCAACGCCGAGGTTGTGATAGTACTTGAAGAAGCCGTCGATATAGTCGCGCGCGCCCTTGTGGCTGGGGACAACCCAGTTGAATACGTCGCCCTTGTCGGGATACATCACATTGTCGCGGTCGATGGCGTCGTTGTAGTGCAGGTCCTTGAACGTGGCGCCCGAGGTGCCGACGACGGCTGTCTCGTCGGGGCCGTGGAGCCAGAGCGGATTGTCATAGATACCGAGCTTCAAGCCGCGTTCCTTGCACCAGGCGGAGAGGTCCTTGATCTTGACGCCGCCGTAGCTGGTCATGTAGCCGCCCAGATCGGGGTTGGTGGGGTCATCGTCCTTGTTGTAGTACATCGACATGAAGCCGTCGGTGCAGATCATGTTGTAGCCGTAGGGCAGCAGGTTGGCAGCCTGCCAGTCGAGCCACTGCTTCCACTGCGACTCGTTGAGCGAGCGGTCGGTGTTCTCCTGCTCGCGCGTCCAGCAGTACTCATACACCGTGCAGTAGAGCGGTGCTATCTTCTGTACTGTGGTTTCGGTGCCGGGATTGGGGTTGACCGAGGTCGTATCCTTCTCATAATAGGATGCCGGCAGTGTCCAGTCGGTTTCCTCGCTTGTCTGCTTGCAGCTGGCGAAGCCCGACAGGATAAAGAAGAGACTCAGGGTCATTAATGCTATATGCTTGCTGTTTATCATTGTCGTATCGTTCTTGAATAAAGTTCATACTTATTTGCGTGTGGTCTCCTTGAAATAGACCTTGCGGTTGACCACGTCCACCTTAATCTGATAGTAGCCTGCCTTGGTGATGTACCACTTGCGGTCGGGCTGTCCGCCGCCGGAGTTGTCGACGAAGGTCAGCTGGTTGCCGCCCTCGGCAGGCTGCTCGCCGGACGAGGCGGCACTGTAGTACGGCACCTCAAAACTGTCGCTGCGGATGAACGGGAACTTGATCTCGCCCTTGGTCAGACTGCCCTCCCACGTGAGGCAGTTGGGGTCGGCGGCATAGTTGTAGTGCAGCGAGTTGGCATTGGAGATGTTCCATCCGCACGGCGTGGCGTCGCCCACGAGGTAGAGCTTCATGTCGTTGGCGGCAAGACGCTTGCCCTCGAGCATCTTTGCATACTGGGCGGAGAGGTCAACGCGCTCGCAGACTATCGTGCGCCTGTTGAAGTCAAGGGTGATGCGGTAGTCGCCGTCGGCGGGCACATTCCACTTGTAGTCGTGCATCGTGGAGTTGGCGGCGGTGACGTACTCTATGGCTCCCGTTCCCGTAATGTCCTTGCCAGCCTCGGGCGCCATGATGTAAGGCACCTCAAACTTGTTGGCGTTCTGCATGGGGAACTTCAGCTCGCCCTGCTTGAGCGGGCCCTCATAGACGAAGATGCCCTCGTCCTGCTTGTACATCGGTGCCAGGTCGCCCAAGTTCCATCCGTACGGCGTGGCGCTGCCCACCATCCATATATTCTCCGTATTGATGCGGCTCACGCTGACCGTCATATCCTCCAGGTCGGCCGTGACGGTGTACAGGCCGTCCTCACTCACATGAAGCGGCTCGGCGCCGCCATTGCCAAGCTCGTCATAGACCAGCGTATAGGCATTGCCCTTGGTGCCATAGAACGGCACGTCGGAATAGCGGTCGGGGGTGAGCTTGAAGTCGCCGGCATTGAGGAAGCCGGTCCACGTGTAGCCGTTGTCCATGCCCACGTCCATCTTCACCGCATCGGCCAGGCTGCTGCCGGCCGGGTTGGCGGTGCCGCAGATGTAGAGCTCGTTCTTTGGCTGGTCATACGGCGTGACCGACAGCGTCAGCGAACTGATCTCGGGCAACTGGTAGGTGGCTGCCTCGGGCTGCATGGCGATGAGCTTGACCGATACGGAGCTCGGCGTGCCGGCCACGCCGTTCCAGTCGGACAGCATGCGGTTGAGCTGTGCCGTGGTGAGCGCATACGACCGCGCCTCACTGGCCAGGCGCACCGTGTCGGTGGTGTAGGTGGACGACCCCTCGATGCCCATCTCGATATAGTAGACCACGTTGCCCGAAAGGTTGGAGGCCGCATTCCACGTGAACGTCACGGCCGTGTCCTGCGCCTTGTCAGCGGTCAGGGTGATGGCCGAGTCGGGCGTGCTGCGGAGCTGCATGACATCCTCCGGCCGGTCGAGAGTATAGGGGTTGTCCTCGGAGTTGCAGGCCGTGAAGCCGGCAACCGTCGCCAGGAGGAGAAATATATGTAATAGCTGCTTTTTCATTTTCTTGTCTTATATAAAAATGTTGTCGATTACTTGCTCAACTGGTCCCAATAGGGGTTCTGCACCAGCTTGGGGTTCTTGTCGATTTCCGTCTGATGGATGGGGAACCAGTAGTAAGCCTTGCGGTAGACGCGCGTGATGTAGGGCTTGCGCTGATAGAAGCTCGAGGCGTCCTTGCCGTCGAAGTTCATGCCGTAGAAGTCGCCCGACAGTGTGGTCTCGGCCTCCTTCCAGCGGCGCAGGTCGTCGTAGCGCGTGCCCTCGGCACAGAGCTCCACGCGGCGCTCGGCATGGATGAGCTTGCGCATGGCATCCTGGTCGGCGAGGTTGACGTGGATGTAGTTGTTGTCGGTGGCGCCGGTGGTGTACTGGCGCACGCCGGCACGCTCACGGATCTTGTTGAGAAAGGTGAGGATCTCCTGGTTGCCCGGGTCGCACTCGTTGAGCGCCTCGGCATAGCTGAGATATGCCTCGGCCAGGCGGTAGATGATGCCCGGACGGTAGTTGTAGGAGCCCTGCTTGATGTTGTCCTTCGGATTGACGCGCTTGCGCATCAGGTAACCGTTCTGCGGGGCGTCGTGAGTGTGGTTGTTGTCGGCGCCGCCGTTGAAGAAGTTGTACTGGCGGTCCTCAGAGGGGAAGTAGGCGCCGCTGAAGTTCACCGTCACATAGAAGCGCGGCTCGCGGTGGCAATACATGTTGTAGGTGCCCTGCTTGGTGATGCAGTTGCCGTTCTCGGTCTCGAACTTGGTGCCTGAGCGGTGCTCGTCGGCCCCGGAGAAGCCTTTCTCCTCATACTTTGAGTCGGGATCGGTGATGGGCAGTCCGTTCTCCATGAAGAAGGCGTCAACCAGACTCTGGGTCACGCCGAAGCCGCCATTACCGCCTGAGCCGTTGGGCGTGGCGTTGCGCTCATAGTTCTGGTAGTTGACCGACGGGCGGGCAAAGAGTATCTCGGTGTTGCCGGCATCCTCGCTCTTGAGGAAGGCGTTCTCATAAGAGAGGAACGGGTCGATGGTGGTCTTGCTGTCGTCGGCATACTCGATGTAAAGCTTGTGGCCTGAAGCCTCGGCCTTGTCGATGAGGTCCTTGCAGGCGTCAGCCGCCACACGCCACTTGTTGGCGTCATACTGGGTACTGAACAGGTGTTCGCCGTTGGCATTGACGAAGTTGGCATAGTCGCTGTTGCCGTTGACCAGCGGACTGGCGTCGAACAGCAGCATGCGGGCGCGGATGGCCAGGCACATCAGTGAGGTGATGCGGCCGTATTTCTGCGACTCGCTGTAGCGGGCCGGCAGGATTTTGGAGCAGGCCAGCATCTCGTCGGAGCACCACTTGATGACATCCTCGTAGGGGGTCTGCGTCTCCATCATGTCGGAAAGCGAGGCATTGACGGGCCACACGTAGTCGGGCTTGAAGGGAATGGGGCCGTAGGTGTTGGCCAGCAGGTAATAGTAGTAGGCCTGCATGAAGCGGCACTCCGTCTTCATATAGGTCATCTCACGCTCCGAGATGTCCTGGTCGGTGAGGGCGTGCGCCTTCTCGCGGAAGATGTTGGCCTCGCGGATGCGCTGCGGCAGCAGGGCCCAGTAGTTGCCGTTCCAGTCGCTGGCAGGCGTCCACTCGCCCAAAATCATCGGGATAATCTGGTTGCCGAACTGGCGGTAGCGCTCAGGGATGGTGGCGTCGTCGCCAAGTATCATCCAGCCCAGGTCGAAGATGTAACCGTCGTAGCAGTCGGGAATGGCAGAATAGACATTGGCGAGCCACTGCTCCACATGTGTCTTGTCATTGAACACATTCTCCATGTCCAGTTCCGTGTCCGGCTCCTTGTCGAGGAAGTCGGAGCAGGAGGTGAGGAGCGGCAGACAGGCTGCCAGTATGATAATGTATGATTTGATACTTTTCATAACTATTGTTTCTTATTAGATATTACCTTATTTGTTCCAAGCAATCAGAAGGTAAGGTCCATTCCGATCATGACCGACCGCATGGACGGATACTTCAGACCGTCGGACGTGGAGAGCTCGGGGTCCCACAACTTGAATTTGGAGAGGTAGAACAGGTCGTTGCCGCTCACATAGAAGCGGATGTTCTTGCCGTAAATCTTGTTGCTCCAGGCCTGGGGCAGGGTGAAGCCTATCTCGATCATCTTCAGCCTGAGGAAGCTCATGTTCTTCTTCCACCAGGTGGAGGCGACGTTGTTGTTGGGGTTCTCGGTCGACGAGAGTCTCGGCCAGAACACGTTCTGCGAGGGGTTGTCCTCGGTCCAGCGGTCGTTGTAGTTGGAATAGATGTTGCCCAGCACGCCCTGTCCGCTTCCGGGGATGAAATAGCTGTTGCTGCCGATGATGCGGTAGGCGTCGCCCGTGCCCTGGAAGAAGAAGTTGAAGTCGAAGGCCTTGTATTTCACGTTTCCGCCGAAGCCATAGACGATGCGCGGGTCTGAGGTGCCGCCGATGTAGCCCTCATCCTGGTCGGTGATGAGTCCGTCGCCGTTCATATCCTTGTACTTGATGTCGCCGGGGCGCACCTTGGCGCCGAGCTGTGGCTGCGGCTGGCCGACCTTCACGTTGCCGTCGGCGTCGAAGTCGTCGGCCGTGTAGAGGCCCAGGGCCTGATAGCCCCACAGCGTGTTGATGCTGCGGCCCGTGATGGAGCGGTAGGTACCCTTGACGCTCTCGGGCTCGTCCTTCTCAATAATCTTGTTGCGGGCATAGGTGAAGTTGCCGTGGACACTGAGCTCCAGGTTCTTGTTGATGCGCTTGTGATAGGTGACGGAGGCGTCGAGGCCATGGTTGTCCACCTTGCCGTAGTTGGCCCATGGACTGTTGATGTAGCCCACCTGCGTGGGTATCGTACTGCGCTGCATGAAGATGTTGGTGCGGTGCTCCTTGAAGAAGTCAACCTGCACGTTGAGGGCATCCCACAGTCCCACCTCAAGGCCGACATTTGCCTTCACTGAGGTCTCCCATGTGAGGTCCGCGACACCGTAGTCGCCCTCCTGGATGCCGCCACGGTTATAGTCGCCCTTGTAGCCCCAGTTGTAGCCGGAGGCATTGCTGTTGATGGTCGTGATGTAGGCGAAGCGGCGTCCGCCGATGTCGTCATTGCCGAGCTTGCCGACCGAGGCCCTCAGCTTCAGCAGGTTGACGGTGGAGCGCAGGGGAGCCATGAACTTCTCCTCGGAGATGACGTAACCTAAGGCGATAGACGGGAAGAAGCCGTAGCGGTGACCCTTGGCAAAGTTCTCTGAGCCGTTGTAGCCGAAGTTGAACTCGCCGATGTAGCGGTTGTCGTAGGTATATGACAGGCGTCCTGCGATGCCCTGTGTGCGCTTGGACTGCACGTCGCCCCAGTCGTAGCTGCGCTGGTTGTAGAGGAACAGGGCGTTGACGCTGTGCTTCTTGGCGAACACGTGGTCGTACGACAGCGAGCCTTCAAGGTAGGTGCTCTGGTTGCCGAAGTTGCCGTTGCTCGAATGTGACAGCACGTCGGTGCCGTATTTCAGAATGGAATGCACGAGGTTGCCCGAGGCGTCGCGCGAATGCGCCACACTGTAATAGTCAGGCGTGCGGCCGCGCGTGACGAAGTTCTCGCTGTAGTTGTCAAACGAGAACACCACCTTGGCCTTCAGGCCTTTGAGCAGCATCTTCAGGTCCTGCTCCACCGAGAACAGCGACTGTATCTGCGCATGGCCGCTGCGGTAGTAGCCCTGCTGCGTGCTCATGGCCCAGGGGTTGTAGCGCTCTACCGAGGCGATGGGGATGGTGCCGTCGGAATAACGTGTGGGATGGACGTAGGGCGGGGTCTCAAAGGCTTTGGAGAAGACCTCGTCGGTGCCACTGTTCGACTTGCGCAGGTTCTGCAGATAGCCGCCGATGTTGAAGCGCAGCAGGGTCGTCGGCGTGAGGTTCAGGTCGACGTTGGCGCGCATGTTGTAGCGGGTGAGCTTGCTGCCCGTGTCGTAGTCGAGCGTCGGGTCGGTCTCCATGATGCCGTTCTCGTGATAAATCGAGGCTGTCAGCGAGTAGCGGAGTATCTTGGTACCGCCCGAGACGGTCATGTTGGCGCGCGTCGACGAGGCATAGTCCTTGGTGATGGCGTCGATCCAGTTCACGTTAGGATAGAGGTCACGGTCGTAGCCCGTATAGGTCTTCAGCACCTGGTCCTTGGAGAACATGCCCGGATTGAGTTCGTTGAGGAGGTTCATGTATTCGGCGGCGCCCACAAACTGCGGCAGTTTGGTAGGCGTCTGGATAGACTGCTCCACACGGAAGTTGACCGACGGCTTGGCCACCTCGCCGCGCTTGGTGTTGATGATGATGACACCATTGGCGCCGCGCACACCGTACATGGCGCTGGCCGAGGCATCCTTCAGTACTGAGAACGACTCTATCTCGGCCGGGTCGATGTCGTTCAGGCTGCGCTCCACGCCGTCAATGAGCACCAGGGGCTTGCTGCCGCTGCCGAAGGTGGAGATACCGCGAATCCAGAAGTTGGAGTCGTCATATCCCGGCTCGCCGGACGGCTTCACGGCTATGACGCCGGCAAGCTGTCCGGCAAGGTTGTTGCTTAGCGAGCGGCTTGAGCCGACCTGCAACTTGCCGGGGTCGAGGGTCTGTATAGAGCCTATAACCGACAGCTTCTTCTGGTTGCCGTAGCCCACAACCACAACCTCGTCGGTAGCCACGGCATCCTCCTTTAACTGTATATTAAAGTTGATGTCGCTGCCTACACGCACCTCCTGCTGCTTGAAGCCGAGGTAGTTGAACACCAGCACCGAGTTCTTGGACGGCACACTGATGTAGAAGTGGCCGTCGATATCGGTTATCGCCGCGTCTTTGGAACCCTTTACGGTGACGCTCACGCCTATAAGCGGACTGTTCTCGTCATCGACAACAGTACCACTGACCTTTATGCCCTTTTGCTGTTGCTGGAGCATGAAGGCTGGTGCAGCCGTTGCCGGCACGAGCGGAGTCGATGCCATAGGCGCTAACATTACGGAGTATAATAAGGAATGCCTTATATTCATAATGTAAGTGGTTTTTAATTATTTGATGTTGTTTAATGTTTTTTGCAAAGTTATCACTTTTAAGTATACGCAATAACAGCGTATCACAAAAATACAAACGTCTTACAAGGTGTTTTTACTGGTTTTCAATGGGTTACGTTTTTCAATAGTGGCATAAAATACAAATGCCGTACAGATAGATGCTTGACAATAGTCAAGCATCATTCTATGCGCAGCACCTGGTTTTCAAAGTCGTCGGGGCATAATGAGCGCAGACGTATGCGCGAGCGGTACGAGTATACGGTCTGCTTTGAGCAGCGCAGGAAGGAGGCTATATTCTCGTTCTCCACAATGCCAAGACGCATCAAGGCGTAGATGCGAAGCTCGGTGCTGAGTCTGCCCTCGTGCTTAGGCTTTATCGACTCTTCGGGGCGAAGCAACGCGTTAAACGTTGACACAAAGTTCGGGAATATCTTGAGGAAGATGCGGTCGAAGTCTTCGAAGAACTCTTCCACCTCGTCGTCGATAATGGTCTTCGACTTTAGCTTGCGGTACAGCTCGCTCACCATGCCTGCAGCGGCAAGCTTGTTGAGCGAGCGCCGATATGCCTCAAGCTTGTCGATGTACGACGAGCACTTCGACATAAACTCCATTATATATATGTTCTTAATCTTATTTGCCTCGCCAAGGGAGGCATTCGACTCGCGAAGCCTACTGTTGGCGTCGTTGAGCTGCTCGTTCGTAGAGGTTATCTGGGTGTTGAGCGAGTTTAGCTTGCTGTTCATCTCGGCAAGGCTCTCGTTCGACTTTAGCAGCTGTCGGCGTGCCTGGGCTATGCGTCTGAGCTGCTTGCCGGTGTAGAACACCATGCACACAAGCATCAATAGCAGCACCACAACGACCACCAAGCCCACTGTAAGGTGGCGACGCTCGTCTGCCTTCATGCTGTCGTAAGTATTGTCGATAATGGGCAGAACGTCCGACACCTCGAATATGCGAAGCTTGGCGTTGCACTCGGTGGCATCCTCAAGCGACTTACGCATTAGCGGTAGGCTCTGTCCACATCGCCCTCCTCATATAATATGGTGGCGAGGCGGCGCAAGGAGATATATTCGCGCACGCTGTTCTTGATGTCGGATATTGCCGAAATTATGAGATACTGCTTCACACGCTCCGTATCGTCTACCTTTTCATATATATTGGCTATGGAATAGGCAATGTATCCCATGTCGCGGTTGTTGACGTCAAGGTTTTCGTATGCCTTAACAAGAAGGTGCAAGGCATCGGTATATTTGTGGCGTGTGGTAAGAAACTCGGCGGCGTCCCATATCGAGTTATTGGTTTGCAGGTTGCGCATGGAGTCGCGGTAGCCCACACGCAGGTGCTCGTAATAATCTTTCTGCTCCTTGGTAAGGGCTGTCAGGCGCTTTGCCTCGTACAGCTCGCCGTACAAACTGTAATAGTAGACCTGCACGTCGGTCGACATCAAGGGTCGGTCTAACGAGCGCAACTGGTGAAGGGCAGCAATATAGTCGCCGCTCTTAATCAATATGGCGGCAATGTCGAGTTGTGTAAACTGCACCTCCTTCTGGTTGCCTATGCGTTGCGCCACTTGCAGCTTGCGGTCGGCATAGACGTAAGCCGAATCGAGCACAAACTGCTTGTACATGAAGAAGAGCTGCCGGGTAAGGTCCAGTCGGTCGGCATCGTTGGTTGCTCGGCTCAGCTTCTGCTTAGCCTTGGCAATGCGTTGCTCGTACTGGCGGTCGTACACGTTGCTGCTGTCTATCACGCGGTCGAGGTCGGCAAGGGTTGGTCGCCAGTGGCGTGGGGAGGCAGGAGCTGCCGTTATGGTTGCCGCAAAGGCAACGCCTAATAGTATAGTGGTTATCAGTCGATACATTAAATATAGTTATTTTGATTTATGGTAGCGCAAAGTTAATCAAATTTATTGTAACGCCAAAGGAGTTGGGGGCTAATGTTTTTTATGTTTATCGCCCTGCCATATACTAACTGAACACTTCTCTTTGTGAAAGTAAAGGTTTGACACTGCGAAACATCAACAAAAGTCATCTGCGTCGACCGTTACGAGCATCCGCGCCGGTCGATACGAGCATCTGCGTCGGTCGGTGCGGATGTCTGCGTCGGTCGATGCGGATGTCTGCGTCGGTCGATGCGGATGACAAAAGTAGGGAGTATGAAGAAGAAGAAAAGAGATGGGGTGAACGAGGGAAAAGAAGAGCGTGAAGCGGAAGAAAGAGAGGTGCAAGCGTGGGGAAAGAGAGGTGCAAGCGTGTGGAAAGAGGGGTGCGTGGGTATGGCAGGGATGCCATACCCTCCTAAGATAGTACTATATATTTAGACGTTTGAACAAATAGTTTTGTAGATAATAGAAGAGAACGGCGAAGAGCGAACCGATAGTGGCACCACAGAAGAGGTCGCCAAAGTAATGAACACCGAGATACATTCGCGAGTAGCTAACGATGAACGCCCACGAGAACATCATCACTGTGAACCACTTATGACGAATGACGAGCGACATGAAGACGGCGAGGGCAAAGGTGTTGGCTGCGTGACAAGACGGGAAACCATATCTACCACCACGATAACCATTGACGACATGCACAAAGGACGACAACGGATTGTTGAGATTGGCAGGACGCAGTCTGCCTATCTCCGGACGTATGAGTGTTGCACATGTTTGATCAGCCGCCAAGATAATCAGTCCGATGGTGACCAAACAGATCGAAGCACGCTTCCAGGACATGCGACGGAAGAGCAGATAGGCAAGCACGGCATAGAATGGTACCCATATCCAACGTCCACTGATACACCACATTACGGAATCGAAGAACGGACTATGTGCGCCATTCACAATAAGCAACAGACGGGCATCAATATCTGAGAGCCACAAAATAAATTCCTTGAAAAAATTAAACCACATGTTAGTCTTCTTGTTTATTCAATCATTTCGCAATAAAACAGTTTTGCAAAGTTACAATTAAATATGCAAATAACTACTTTTCGGACACAAATTTGGCGGTTTTTATTTGTATTGTGCGATTGTTTACGTACCTTTGTAAAATATAATGTATAAAATTCACTAAATCACATCGTTATGACAGAAGGATATAGAAGCAAGGAATATGGTGTGCCTACGAAGCGTTTCGTGCAGACCATGGACCTGAAAGACGACAGTGAACTTATTCGCAAGTACCGCGAGGCTCACGACCAGGAGCATTTCTGGGAGGAGATAAAGGAGGGAATTAAGGCGGTTGGCATCTTAGAGATGGAGATTTACATCTTGGGCAACCGCTTAGTGATGATTGTGGATGCACCGGTCGACTTCGATTGGGATGCAGCCATGGAGCGTCTCGCCACCCTACCCCGCCAGGAGGAATGGGAGAAGCATGTGGCTGAGTTCCAGAACTGTTCGGCAGAAGCGACGAGCGACGAGAAATGGCAAATGATGGAGCGTATGTTCTATTTGTATGAATAGATGGTGAGGTGGTGAGATGGTGAGATGGTGAGATTTGCAATTCTCAACACCACAACACCTCAACACCTCAACACACCTTATTATATATAACTTAACACAAATACAGACAGCAAATGAAGAAACTTTTATCGCTGCCCCCAAATCTTGTGGGCAGTTTCCACGAGATAACCGAACTGCCACGTAGTGAGTGGTTCTGTACAAACGACCCTGTGGGCAAGAAACTCGGCTCGGGCGGTGGCACTACATGGTTGCTGCGCGCAGCTTACGAAGACTACAAGGCGCAAAACGCTGACGCTATGAGCTTCGATGAATGGTTGGCTGCCGACAAGCGACTACTCTTGCACGCCGGCGGACAGAGCAGACGACTGCCGTCTTACGCTCCATCGGGCAAGATACTTACACCGCTGCCAGTGTTCCGTTGGGAACGCGGACAGAGTCTGAACCAGAACCTGCTGTCGCTGCAGGTGCCGCTCTACAAGCGCATCATGGACATCGCCCCACGCGGTCTGAACACGATGATAGTGAGCGGCGACGTGTACATACGCTCCACCGAACCGCTGCAGCCGATACCCGAGGATGCGGACATCGTATGCTACGGTCTGTGGCTCGGCCCGGAGATAGCGAAGGACCACGGCGTGTTCGTTAGTACGCGCGAAAAGCCAACCGAGCTGAAGTGTATGCTTCAGAAGCCGTCGGTGGAGACACTCTCGGCGCTGCTCACCGACCACTTCTACCTCACCGACATCGGTGTATGGATTCTCTCCGACCGCGCCGTGAAAGTGCTCATGCAGCGTTCTACCAACGGAACGGACATAGCTACAGGCGAGGTGGTTAACTACGACATGTACGGCGAGTTCGGCTGCGCTCTCGGCTATGAGCCTGGCGTGAAGGACGAGGCGGTAAACACGCTGAAGACCGTGATACTGCCGTTGCCAGGTGGCGAGTTCTACCATTTCGGCACATCGCACGAGTTGCTTTCGTCGATGCTCGCCATACAGAACATCGTGAACGACCAGCGCGAGATTATGCACCACGACCGCAAGCCGCATCCGTCTATCTTCGTGCAGAACACCGAACTGAAGCCTAAGTGGACACAGCAGAACCGCAACGAATGGGTGGAGAACGCATACGTAGGCGAGAACTGGACGCTGACGCAGGACAACATTGTGACAGGTGTGCCCGAGAACGACTGGACGCTGACGCTCAGCGAGGGTCAGTGTGTCGACATCGTGCCCATAGGCGCAGACAGTTGGGCTGTGCGCCCGTACGGTTTCAACGACAAGTTCCGCGGCGATTTGGCTGACGTAGAATACCTCGGTCGCCCGTTCGCCGAATGGGCAGCAGAGCGCGGCATTGACCTCAACGCAATAGAAGGTCGCCACGACCTGCAGGCAGCACGCATCTTCCCCATTGTTGACAACACCGACGACATGGGCATCGTGCTGCGCTGGATGCTCGGCGAGAGCACACTCGCAGAGGGCAAGACGATATGGGAGAAGGCGAAGCGCATGAGCGCCGACGAGATAAGTGCCGAGGCTAACCTCCGCCGTCTCGTAGATCAGCGCACTAAGTTGCGCCTGAAGAACCTGCCTATGATTGCGAAGAACTGGCAGCATAGCGTGTTCTACCAGAGCGACCTGCAGACCGTAGCACGCGAGTACGGCAAGTACGACGTAGCACTGCCCAACGCCCTACCCGAGTCGGCTTCGCTCCTGACACGCACCTGCGACGCCATGTTCCGCTCGGAAGCCGAACGCCAACGCACGAATGGCGGTACACAGAGCAGCGAGCAGGCTAAGAAGTACGAAGCAGCAGCGTTCTCGTTGCTGCGCGAGGGACTCACCACCGAGGCACTGCGCGTAAAGCAACGCCCACAACTGTCGGTGTATGCCGACCAGATTGTATGGGGACGCTCGCCCGTGCGCATAGATATAGCCGGCGGATGGACCGACACACCACCATTCTGCCTCATGGAGGGCGGCAACGTCGTCAACCTCGCTATCAACCTCAACGGACAACCACCGCTGCAGACATACGTGAAGCCCTGCGCTGAGCCACACATCATACTTAGAAGTATCGACCTCGGTGCATCGGAAGTAATCACTACATACGAAGAACTCTCGGCATACAACACTGTAGGTTCGCCATTCTCTATACCGAAGGCAGCCCTCTCGCTCGCCGGTTTCCTGCCGCGCTTCTGCAAGGATAGCTACCGCTCGCTCGAAGAGCAGTTGCGTGCGTTCGGTTGTGGCATCGAAGTGACGCTGCTCTCGGCTATACCAGCCGGAAGCGGACTCGGCACCAGCTCGCTGCTCGCATCAACCGTGCTCGGAGCACTCAGCGACTTCTGCGGACTGGGCTGGGACAAGACCGAGATCGGACACCGCACACTCGTGCTCGAGCAGCTGCTCACCACAGGTGGCGGTTGGCAAGATCAGTACGGCGGACTCCTGCCTGGCATCAAACTGCTGCAGACGGAGCGCGGATTCAGTCAGAGTCCGGATGTGCGCTACCTGCCTGGCGACCTCTTCCAACAGCCCGACTACCGCGAGTGCCACCTATTATATTATACAGGCATCACACGCACGGCGAAGACGATACTCGCCGAGATAGTGCGCCGTATGTTCCTCAACGAGCACGACGAACTGCTGCAACTGCGCGAGATGAAGGCACACGCACTGGAGATGTTCGACGCCATACAACGCCTCGACTTCGAGCGCATGGGACGCCTCGTTGGCAAGACATGGCAGCAGAACCAACTGCTCGATGCCGGCACCAACCCGCCCGCTGTGGAAGCACTCACAAAACAGATTGACGACCTCTGCCTCGGCTACAAGTTGCCTGGCGCAGGTGGCGGCGGCTATCTCTACATGGTGGCTAAGGATGTTGAAGCTGCGGCACGCATACGCTGCATACTCAACGAGAATCGCCCGAATGACAAGGCTCGCTTCGTAGAGATGAGCCTTTGCAAGAACGGATTCCAAGTGAGCAGAAGCTAACACTGCTTTAGTTGAAATAAAAAAAACACGAGCTGGAATGATTTTCCAACTCGTGTTTTTTGTGATTGAACTTAGGCCGAACTAAGCCTCTTTAGGCCTTCCTAAGCCGAGAAAGAACTGCTAACTAAGCCGAACTAAGTCTCTTTAGGCCTTCCTATGCCTCTTTAAGCCTTCCTAAACCTCTTTAAGGCAAACTAAGCCCTCCCCGACGGGGAGGGTTGGGAGGGGCTTTACTTGCGAACGACCTTCTTGCCGTTCACGATGTAGAAGCCACGTGCTATGCCGTCGAGCGATGTAACGCCCTTAGCTACGCGCTTGCCGTCTACGGTGTAGACATCGAATGTGCCGTTATCCACACTCACGCCATCGATAGCAGTAACAACAGCCGACTTTGTAGCCTCCGACTCGCCACCGGCATATATTGTAGACACGGCATAGGTATGCTTGCCGCTCGGAGCATTGTCAGTGATACGAAGCTCGGCGTTCGGTTCGATACGCTTCAGCAGCTTGCCGTCGCGATAAACGTTGTAGCCGAGCACCTTACCGCAACCAGCAGTGTATGTAACATCGTCGAGCATAAACATATACGTGTCGGCAGTGTTGTTGTGGATAGCGAAGTAGGTTGCGCCCTCAGGCAGATTAACCGTGTACTCTTTCCACTCACCGGTAGTAGCCTCAAACTTCTTGCCTGTAGACTTGAAGTCGTCGAGAGCTATACCCGATGTAGAGTAGAGCACCTCGAAGTTCTCCGTGTACTTAGTGCCCTGCGAATTGAAGTTGTTAGCCCAGAAGCTGATAGTCTGCGCTTCGCCAGGCAGAGCAGGCGAAATAAGCCAATTGTCAGCAGGGATGAACTGAGAGTTTTCAACGCTGTAGAACGAAGCTAAGTAGTGCGTACCAGAGTGAGGCTTCAAGCATGCATACTTGTCGAGAATCTCTGCATTAAGCCAAGTGTTCGGTTCTACGAGCGTGTAAGCGAAGCGTTTATTCTCGTTAGGATGCGGATAAGACTTGCTGAACGGACCCTTAGCGATACCCTTCTCTACGTAATTAGAAGTCCAATCGCCGAAGTAATCCATGCTCCATGCTGCGTATGTCTCGAAGTTTTCAGTAACACGCTCCGACGATTCGTTCACCTTAGTCCACTCTACAACCACGTTCTTCTCATCGGCAGTAGAAGCGGTAACGCTCTCCGGCGCTGTCAGAGTAGAAGCAGTGAGAGCTACCTCTGCAGCATCCTCATTGTCCTCAGGTGTTGCCTCACCATCGATAACCACCTCAGCCTTCAGCTTCAGTGGTGACGGATCAACAACCGAAGTCTTGTATGTAAGTTCCTCTGTCTGCGAAGCGTAAGGAGCGAGACTCGTTGTTACGTTCTTTGTCGCAACCTGCTTGTCACCGACATAGAGGTTAACGGTGTATTTATCAACAGTCGTGCTACCCATATTGGTAACCATTACACGCGCTGTTACATTGTCGCCCTTGCGTACCTTTGACGGAACAGAGATTGTAGCACGCATATCCTTAGCCACAACGTCGCGAACGTAAATCTGGTCGAAGTAGACGCTCTCGCCCTTATCAGCCGAAGCCACGAATGTGAACATCACGTAAGGCAGCGACTTGTATTCAGCTGGAATAGTGACAGACGTAGTGCGCCACTCCTTAGCCGAGTTGTCGAGCTTGCTATAGTCGACAACGCAGAGCTGCTTCTCAGAGAGGTCGGGCTTGCGGATGTAGACCACAACCTTGCCCTTAGCCTCAGCCAATGTCGACTTTGTAGAGAATACGAGTATCGGGTTAGTAGCGCCCTTAAGCGAAATCTTACCCGAACCGAGCAGCGCGCTATCATCAGCAGAAGCCGCTACATATCCAGCACAACCACCGTCGCCGTCAGCAGAGAAGCCCTGCATGAGGCTAAATGTCGACTCCTCGCTGCTCAGCTCTGTGATAAACCACATCTTGTTATCAAGAGCACCACCCTTGAAGTGCTCCTCGAACGGCAGTTCGTACGGCTTACCCACGATGATGCCTGGCGACATTGCGCGCGGACCCTCACCAATTGAGTTAGAAGCACTAAGAGCATAGTTGATCATATCCTGATCGCCGGTATTAACATCATAGTCTATATTAACCGTTGTTGTCTTTACCTCATCAATCAGATCCAAGTCGACACCAGTGCCACTCTCGTTTATTTGGTAAACTTTATAGGAGATTGGATCATCAGGCATTACACCACCATGCTCACCCTTAGTGACGGGATCCCAAGAAAGTGTGATGCCCTTATCGCCAACAGAAGCCTTTATGTTCTCGACCTTTGCAGGATAGTCCTCGCCTACGTAAGCCTCAACCGACTTACTCTCGCGACCTACTCCGTGCTCATTGTTCACAATGATGCTGTAGTTGTTGTATCCTTCCTTAGCGTAATTGTCGATATAGTAACACTTCTCACCAGGCGCAATAGCAGCCATCGACTGTATCTCCTCGCCATCGCGCATGATGCGCACATCAAGCTCAGAATTGGGGTCGAGCTTGCTGCCATCGATAGCCTTCGACGGAGCCGTGAAGTCAACGCGCACCTTGAGCGATCCGTCGGTAGCTGCGGTTGTTGATATCTCGGTGACAGCATCCGGAGCCTTCAGCGAGTTGCCTACAACAGCAAAGTCCTTGAGTATGAGTTGGTAGCACCAGTCAGGATTACTTACGCAGTGGAAACCGATGTAAACCACCTGATCCTTATCCACTACCAGTTCATTCTTAATGGTAGAGAATTCCTGATTTGAATACTCTTTCTTCGCCGCAATCTCGTGAACCATAGCAGCAGCTGTAGGCTCAGAGCCATACTTCACTTCGAGCAACTCTGGATAGTTCTGACCCATGGTTGCGAGACGATAGGTGAGATTGTAGAGCACACCAGCCTTCAAGCTAAGTGCAGGCAGAATAAGCCAGTCGTCGTGTGTCACTTCGCCATTAGAAATCTCTATTGCCGGAAGATTAGATCCGTCGTTCTGCAGATACTTCCATGTAACACCGTCGTTGTTTGCATCGAGAATTGTGCATACATTGACAGAGTTTTCGTTAGTGATAGTCAATGTATATGGTGGTTCAACCGGCTTGCCAAACGAAACACTGTTCGACTTCACAGCTTCGCTTTTACGAGTTCCGCTCACAGCCTGCACAGTATAGTAGTATCCAGTGAAATCGCCATTAGGCAGGTTGTCGTTTAGAGACGTAACAGTTGTAGCTGTTGCGATAGCTTTCTTGTCAGGATAGCGCACTACGTTGTATGTAATATCGCCTACATATCCATTGTTGATACCCTTCGTAACAGCATCCCATGAGAGCTGTACCTTACCCGTTGTTACATTCACTGTAGCCTTCACGTTTGCAGGCTTGAGTGGCGTGTCGTCGCCTATGAAGCCGTTGACATATGCCTTCGGTCCGTTACCTGCCGAGTTAGAGCAGATGACAGAAATAGAATGGATGCCACGCTTTGTTGTTACCGATGCACTTACCTTCTCGCCAGCGTTGACTGTGCCATTCGTTGCCTCATTGCCGTCTACGCTTACCACATAGTTGAGCGAGCCGGTGAGCTTACCGCCTGCGTATGTTGTTGTAGGCGCAGTGAAATTGACATTACCCGTGAGCGAAGCCTTGTCGAACGCAAGGCTCATGTTTGAAGCAAGTGCTGGAGCTGTGCCCTTCACTGTCTCCTTAGGGATTGAGAGCATCGCTATCTGCTCGTTGTGCATGAAGTCGCCAATCTTTGTTGCCTTACCTGTTGTGAGGTCTACTGTGTAGAGTGCCGACTTACCCTTCACGTCTGTACAAGCCCAGTAGAAGATGCCTGTCTCGTGGTCGATTTCGCCACTCTGCACATTAAACTGTGTGGTAGCATCGCTCACGATGACACCCGTAGAGCCTACGAGAGTTTCCTTTGCGGTGTTTACATCTATCTTGTAGAGGTTGCCGTTGTCGCCGATACCATAGAGTTTGTTATCTTTTGTGATACCCATAGCCACATAATAGCGGTTCAGCGTGCCGATGGAGCTACGTGTGTTGTTGGCATAGTCGGCAATACCAAGCTCTACACTCTCAGCATCTCCAGTGAAGAAAGCACCATACACCTTGCCGTCTGCCGACACGGCAGTCTCGGTAGCCCACAAGAAGTAATCGGTAAGATATGTCATGTCGTCACACTCGCCAGTTGAAACACTATACTTATAGTGCAACATAGAACCTGTGGAGCGGTCGAATTTTATCACGTCGAGGCGGTCGCCTACCAGCGCACCACTTGCATTGGCGTACATATTACCATCGGTGAACATCTCGTTCACGTCGATTGACTTTGATACGCCGAACGAATAGAAGCCGTACTCCTTATCGCCGTCTTGCCAACGATTGCTGTGTACGACATTGCCCCATAGCTCTCGTCCGAGAGGTACCTGTTGGGCATTTGTCTGACTGGGCACGAATGCGAGAGTAGCAAGTGCCGCAGTGGAAATAAGTTGTTTAATATTCATTATTATTGTGTTTATTTTGTTTGCGGTTTTGGGAAAAGATGGTGCAGTTCTTGCTATGGCAAGCGGCAAAGCCGAGCGGAGACAACTGCACCACCTGATTGTTACTTCAATTCGGTTTGGAAGAACTGTGCCACCTGTCTGAGCAAATGGTTGCGTGTGTTGCCTCCGTAGATGCTGTGGTTGCGGTTGGTGTAGTAGAGTTCGCGGAAGTCCTTGTCAGCCTGTACGAGAGCCTCCGAGTACTCGTATGCGTTCTGCGGATGTACGTTGTCATCGGCTGTGCCGTGGCAAATGAGCAGCGCACCGTGCAGCTTAGCCGCACGCTCTATCGGGTTGGTGGCATATCCGTCGGGGTTCTCCTTTGGTGTGCGCATGTATCGCTCGGTATAAACGGAGTCGTAGAACTTCCAGTTGGTAGGTGGCGCGATAGCTACACCAGCACGGAACACCTCGCGACCCTCCGACATACTCATCAGCGTGTTAAATCCACCGTAGCTCCAGCCCCAGATGCCTATGCGGTTCTTGTCTACGTAAGGCAGTGTGCCGAGGTAGAGTGCAGCCTCAACTTGATCTTTCGACTCGAGGTCGCCGATGTTCAGATATGTGCACTTCTCGAACTCGGCTCCGCGTCCGCCCGTTCCGCGTCCGTCAACGCATACGCAGATGAAGCCATGCTGCGCAAGGTAAGAGTCGAATGCACCGCCCGAGCCCATAGAGCCTGCGCTCCATTCGTCCTTAACCATCTGGCTGCCCGGTCCGCTGTACTGGTGCATGATGACAGGATAACGCTTTGAGGGGTCGAAGTTCTGCGGCTTCAGCATCCATCCGTTCAGCTTCACGCCCTCGGAAGTGGTGAACTCGAACGGCTCGCGCTTGCAGAAACCATACTCGGCAGTGAGTTTTTTCAGTGCTGCGTTGTCCTGAAGAGTGGAGATGACCTTACCCTCACGTGTGCGTGTTGTATATATATAAGGTGTATTATAGTCGCTCCATGTATTGATGAAGTATTGATAGTCGCCCGAGAAGAGTGCCGAGTTCCATCCCTTTTGGTTGGTGAGGCGCACTGTCTTGCCGTTCTTGTGTGTGACGAACACCTGACGATCGGCTGCTCCGAGCGCAGCCGCCTGATAGTAGACATCGCCCGTCTTAGCATCGTAACCATAGACAGCAGTGATATCGTAGTTGCCGTCGCCAATAGTACGCAGCAGCTGTCCGTTCATGCTGTAGACGTATAGCTTCATATAGCCCGAGCGGTCGCTCGGCAGCAGTATGTTGTTACCTACGAACTTCACGCCCTCCATGGCTTCCTCCTTCACGTACTTAGGCACCGACTCCTTCACGATGAGCTGTGCCACGGTGCTGCGTGGGTTCACGCTGTAGAGGCAGAGCTGGTCCTGATGGCGATTCATGGTGTAGACCACCACACGCGCTGGGTCGTTTGTCATCTTGATGCGTGGCATGTAGCCGTCAGCATCGAGCGGCACCTGCAACTTTGAAATCTTATGCGACTTGATGTCGTAGCTCCATGCCGACATGAGACTGTTGTCCTCGCCCGCCTTCGGGTACTTGTACTCGTAATAGCCGGGATAGAGAGCATTCTCCGTCTTCTCCGGATCCATTCCCTTGTACATCTGCAACGAGTATGTCTTCACGCGCTTTTCGTCGTAGCGCAGCCAACAAATCATCGTGCCGTCGGCGTTGAAGGTGAGCGCACGGTTGAAGCCGAACTCCTCCTCGTTCACCCAGTCGGGCAAACCATTTATCACCTCGTTGCGCTTGCCGTCCTTCGTCACCTGTATCTCGGCGTTGTCGTAGAGCAACTTTACGACGAAGATGTTATTATCGCGCACGAAAGCCACCTGCAGTCCGTCCGACGACCACACAGGCACCTGCTGCTTGTCGCCGTCAGAGAGGCGTGCCAACTTGTGCGAAGCGATGGTGTATATGTAGTATGTGGCGCGGAACGAGCGGCGATAGATGCGCTCCGTCTCTGTCTGTATGAGCATACGTGTGCCGTCGGGCGAAAGGATATATCCATCGAAGTCCTTTATCTTCTGCCCCATCGTGTTGTTCACGTCGAAGAGCGTAGCTATCTTCTTGCCCGTCTTGAACGAGTAGCTCTCCACACGCTTGCCATCGTCGCTGATGCGTGCGTAAGTGTCTGTGCCTTCAATGGGGTTTATACCATTTACGGTTTTAGCCGCAAACTTACCACTTGTAATGTCTTTTATCGACAGTTTCGCAGCTGCCGACATGCTTGTAACACACATGATTAATGCTGTAAAAATAAATAGTAATCGCTTCATTATCATTATAATAATTGTTTTCAACTTACAAAATTACACTTATTTCTGCACATTAAGAAAGAACGCGCGCGTTTTTTAGGCTTTTTATTAATATCCAACAGGTTAGCAAGCATAATGCTCCAACAAAAGTTAAACCGATAGATTTGTTTGGCAGTTCAAATAATTATGCTTATTTTTGTAATATATAAACTTAAAATAATACAAGCCATGCCAGAAATAGTAAGATTCTATGGAATAATCATCAAAATGTTCTTTAAACCCAAAGAACACGAACCCTCACATATACATGCCATATACAACGAGTATATTGGTCTTTTCAATATAAAGACATTTGAAATGTTTGAAGGTGACCTTCCAAAGAAGGCTCAAGAGTTAGTAACAGAATGGCTCTCACTGCATTCTGAAGAACTTCAGGAGATGTGGGACAAACAAGTAATAACAAAACTTCCACCATTATGATACCAAGGATAAAAAAAATGTCAGTTCTCGACGATTATTTCCTCTTCGTGGAATTCGATGATGGATATAAAGTGTTGTACGATGTAAAGGATGATATCAAGACTATTCCTTCGTTTCGTGCATTAGTAGATGTATACGGACTATTCAAGCAAGCCCGTTTAGACTCAAGCCGTACATGCGTCTATTGGAATGATGAGATAGACCTTGCAAGTGATAGTATATACGAATACGGTAAGGCTTCATAAAACGTGAACAGCATCGACCACAAACATGAACGTTGAGTAAAGGGCTGTTTCACACGATTATAATATAAGTTAAAAACCCTAAGGACGGAACGCATGTGTGATATTTTCTGTAAATTTGCAGTGATATATCACACATTTTTGAATTTAGTATGTTAGAGAATAACACGACACAAACGGAACGCAAGAATCCGTTTTTTGAACCTTATAACACCCCACACGACACCGTTCCGTTCAACCGCATCGAGATTGGCGACTACGAGGAGGCTTTTCTTGAGGGCATACGCCGCGACGACGAGGAGATTGAGAAACTCGTGAACGACCCCGAAGCCCCCACTTTTGAGAACACCATCGTGCGTGTCGACAACGAGAACGGCGAGAACTACTACGACCTGCTCTCGCGCGTGTCGACCGTATTCTCGTGTATGCTCAGTGCCGAGACCTGCGACGAGCTCGACGCTTTGGCGCAGAAGATGAGTCCAATACTCACAAAGCACGCCAACGACGTGAAGCTGAACAAGCGCCTCTTCGAGCGCATCAAATACGTGTACGAGAACCACCGCGAGCTGACAGCCGAGGAGCAAATGCTGCTCGACAACTGCTACGACGGATTCGTGCGTAGCGGTGCGTTGCTCGACGACGAGGGTAAGGAACGTCTGCGCAACCTCACGGAGGAGGCAAGTCTGCTTTCGCTGCAGTTCTCACAGAACCTGCTGAAAGAGAACAAGGCGTTCACGCTGCACATAACCGACGAGGCACAGCTTGACGGACTGCCCGAGACGGCGCGTGAAGCGGCTGCTTTAGCTGCGAAGGAGGCAGACAAGGAAGGCTGGCTTTTCACACTCGACTATCCGAGCTACTCGCCCTTTATGACCTACTCCACTCAGCGCGAGCTGCGCCGCCAACTCTATATGGCGCGCAACACCGAGGGCACACACGACAACACGGAGAACAACCTCGAAATATGCAAGCGACTCATCAACCTACGCCGCGAGATAGCGCAGCTGTTAGGCTACGAAACATACGCCGACTACGTGCTCGTACATCGCATGGCATCAAACGCCAAGAACGTGTACAAACTGCTCAACGACCTCATCGACGCATACCGACCCACAGCCGTTGAGGAGGTGAAGGCGCTGGAGCGCGAGGCGAAGCAGACCGAGGGCGACGACTTCGTGATGGAGCCGTGGGACTTCAGCTTCTACTCGCACAAGCTGCAGATGCGCGAGTACAACCTCGATGCCGAGATGCTGCGCCCCTACTTCGAACTGTCGAAGGTAATAGACGGCGTGTTCGGCTTGGCAACGCGTCTGTACGGCATCACATTCAAGGAGAACAAGGACATCCAGGTGTACCATCCCGACGTGAAGGCTTACGAGGTATTCGACAAAGACGGCTCGTTCCTCGCTGTGTTCTACGCCGACTTCCACCCACGCAAGGGCAAGCAGGGCGGTGCTTGGATGACCGAGTTTCAGGGGCAGTGGATAGACCGCAAGGGCGTGAACGTGCGTCCGCACGTGAGCGTGGTGATGAACCTCACGAAACCCACCGACGAGAAGCCGGCACTGCTCACCTTAGGCGAGGTGGAGACCTTCCTGCACGAGTTCGGCCACTCGCTGCACGGCATGTTCGCCAACACACGCTTCGAGAGTTTGAGCGGCACCAACGTGTGGTGGGACTTCGTAGAGCTACCCTCGCAGTTCATGGAGAACTATTCTGTCGAAAAGGAATTCCTGCGCACGTTCGCCTTCCACTACAAGACGGGCGAACCGATGCCCGACGACCTCATCGAACGCATAGTGCGCTCGCGCAACTTCATGGCGGCTTACGCCTGTCTGCGCCAGGTGAGCTTCGGACTGCTCGATATGGCTTACTACACACAGAAGGAGGAGTTCGCAGCCGACATCATTCCGTTCGAGAAGAAGGCGTGGGAGAAGGCAATGGTGACGAAACAGCTGCCCGACACCTGTATGACAACACAGTTCTCGCACATCATGGCGGGCGGATACGCTGCCGGCTACTACAGCTACAAATGGGCAGAGGTGCTCGATGCCGATGCATTCAGCGTGTTCAAGAAGAACGGCATCTTCGACCAGAAGACAGCACAGAGCTTCCGCGACAATATACTCTCGAAGGGTGGCACCGAGCACCCGATGACGCTCTACAAACGTTTCCGCGGACAGGAGCCAACCATCGATGCCCTGCTCGAACGCAACGGCATCAAGAGATAGCAAGGACGCACACGCTGCCTCTGGCAACAAGCAAATACAAACAACATATCATTATGCCAACAAACGAAACAAACGAGAGCAAGCAGCTCAACCTCGACCTGCGCTATCTGCGCATGGCACGCATCTGGGCGGAGAACAGCTACTGCGAACGTCGCAAGGTGGGCGCACTGGTCGTGAAGGAGAAGATGATAATCAGCGACGGCTACAACGGCACACCGAGTGGGTTCGAGAACGTATGCGAGGACGAGACGAACACCACTAAACCCTACGTGCTGCACGCCGAAGCGAACGCCATAACCAAACTGGCACGCAGCTCCAACAACAGCGAAGGCGCAACACTCTACGTAACGGCATCGCCTTGCATCGAGTGCGCAAAGCTCATCATTCAGGCTGGCATAAAGCGCGTGATATATGCCGAACAGTACCGCCTTACCGACGGCATCGACTTATTGCGCCGCGCCAATATAGAAGTAACTTATCTCAATCCAGACGATTATGAACACAAAGAAACAAAATAGGTTCATGCCGTTGATAATGGCACTCTGCGTGATTGTGGGCATACTCATTGGCACATTCTACGCAAACCATTTCTCTGGCAATCGACTAAATATCATCAACTCGGGTTCTAACCGATTGTCCAACTTGCTGCACATCATCAACGACCAGTACGTGGACAAGGTAGACATCGACTCGCTTGTCGACGTTGCCATACCGCAGATTCTTGCCGACCTCGACCCCCATTCCGTGTACATCACTGCAAAGGATGCGCAGGCGGTGGCTGACGACTTGAAAGGCTCGTTCTCGGGTGTAGGCATCGAGTTCACCATACGACAGGACACCATACGCGTGCAGAACGTGGTGAAGAACGGACCGGCACAACGTGCTGGCATACTCGCCGGCGACAAAATTGTGAGCGTCGACGGCAAACCGTTCGTGGGCAAGATAGTGACCAACGAGGAGGCTATGCGCCGACTGAAGGGTCCGAAGGACACGAAAGTGAAGCTCGGCGTGGTACGCTACGGACAAAAGAAGGTGAAATACTTCACCATCACTCGTGGCGACATACCGCAGAAGAGCATCACTGCTGCATACATGCTTGACAAGAACACGGGCTACATCAAGGTGAGAAGTTTCGGCGAGACCACCTATCCAGAAATGCTCATCGCGCTGGCTCAGCTCTCGCAGGAGAACTTCAAGAGCTTAGTTATCGACTTACGCGACAACACGGGCGGATACATGAACTCGGCGGTGCAGATGGCTAACGAGTTCCTGCCGAAGAACAAGCTCATCGTGTACATGGAGGGACGCAAGTCGCCACGTCAAGACTTCCGTTCAGACGGCCACGGTTCGTATCAGAAACTGCCACTCTGCGTGCTCATCAACGAGGGGTCGGCATCGGCATCGGAGATCTTCGCCGGAGCCATACAGGACAACGACCGCGGCACAATCATCGGACGACGCTCGTTCGGCAAAGGATTGGTACAGCAGCAGCTCGGTTTCCCCGACGGCTCGATGATACGCCTCACCATAGCACGCTACTACACCCCGTCGGGTCGTTGCATACAGAAGCCGTTCACCGCGGGCGACACCAAGGACTACGAGAGCGATATCGTGACACGATACGAGCACGGCGAGTTCTTCTCGCAGGATAGCATAAAGCATCAGGGACCGGCTTACCACACCGGCATCGGACGTACGGTGTACGGCGGTGGTGGCATTACGCCTGACATCTTCGTGCCAGAGGACACGCTCGGCATGACAAGCTACTACAAGCAGGCTGCCATGTCGGGACTCATACTGCAGTTCGCCTTCACCTACACCGACAACAACCGCCCGAAGCTGAACACCTTCGTCGATATGATGTCGCTGTCGAAGTATCTCGTGCAGCAGAACACGGTGGAGCAGTTCGCGACATACGCCGACAAGAACGGACTGAAGCGCCGCAACCTGATGATACGCAAGTCGCATAAGTTGCTCGAGAAGTTCATCAACTCGCGCATCATATACAACATCATGGACGACCAAGCTTGGACGGCATACATCAATCTCGATGACCCGACGATAGAGAAGGCTCTCAGCGTGTTCAAGAACAACGAGGCATTCCCGAAGAAGCCGGGTATCAAGAAATAAAGTTGAGAGTTGAGTACATATCTCAACTCTCAACTAAATCAAACTTCAGTTTATATGAAAAAATCAGAACTCCGCAAGGAAATAAAGAACCGCAAACGACAGTTCACGAGCCAGCAGCTCAGCGAACTGTCGTTTGTTGTAGTTATGCGTCTGCTCGCACACCAGCGACTGAAGGATGCTCGCACCGTAATGCTCTACTACTCGCTGCCCGACGAGGTGTACACACATACGCTCGTCGATGCGCTGCTGGCAAGCGGCAAGCGCGTACTGCTGCCTCGCGTAACAGGCGAGGGAACAATGGAACTGCGCTGCTACACCGGTCCGCAGAGCCTCGAACAAGGTGCTTACAACATCATGGAACCCGTGGGCGAAGTGTTCAGCGACTATGCCCAGATTGACCTCGCCGTAATCCCTGGCGTTGCTTTCGACCGCCAACTCAACCGCATGGGACGTGGCAAGGGCTACTACGACCGACTGCTGCCACAGCTCGGCTGTGCCTACAAGATTGGCATCTGCTTCGATTTCCAACTCATGGAAAGCATTGAGTGTGAGGAGCACGACATCAAGATGGACGAAGTAATATCCGGAAAAAACTAACAATCATAGAACATGAGCATAAAGATAAGCATCGCCCCACGCACGCTCCACTTCAAGCAACCTGCCGGCACATCGCGCGGAGTGTACACCACACGTCAGTCGTGGTTCGTCACGGCTACCGACAACGCACACCCCGACATACTTGGTGTGGGCGAATGTGCGACGCTACCCGACCTTAGCTGCGACGCTACACCCAACTACGAGGAGCGACTAAAAGAGCTATGCAACATGGTTGAAGCAAAGGGCAGCATCGATTATGACGCATTGCGCCCCTACCCCTCTGTGCTGTTCGGACTTGAAACAGCTATACTCGACCTCAAGCGTGGCGGAACGGGCGTGTTGTTCGACAACAGCTTCGCACGTGGCGAAACAGGAATACCTATCAACGGACTGGTGTGGATGGGCAACTACGACGAGATGCTGCAACGCCTGGAGGAGAAGATGCGTGCCGGATTCAGATGCGTAAAGCTGAAGATTGGTGCTATCGACTTCGACCGCGAACTCGACCTTGTGCGCCACATACGTAGCGCGTTCACAAAAGAACAGATTGAACTCAGGGTGGATGCCAACGGCGGATTTACAGCCGACTGTGCACTCCAACGTCTCGAACAGCTTGCGCAATATGACATCCACTCCATTGAACAGCCAATACGCCAGCATCAATGGAAGGAGATGGCAGCACTATGCAAGGCTACGCCGATACCAATCGCACTCGACGAGGAGCTGATTGGCGTGAATGATAAAACGGAAAAGGAAGAGTTGCTCGACCGTATCCGCCCACATTATATAATACTGAAGCCGTCGCTGCACGGCGGAATGTACGGTTCGCGCGAATGGATAGCACTCGCTGGCAAGCGCGGCATCGGCTCGTGGATAACAAGTGCGTTGGAGAGCAACGTAGGACTGAACGCAATAGCACAGTTTGCTGCCGATGTCTATGGCGAAAGCATAACCATGCCGCAAGGACTTGGCACGGGCCAACTTTTCACCGACAACATACCTATGCCGCTCGAAATACGTGGCGATAAATTGTGGCGGACTTTCAAGGTAACCAAATAAGAACAACAAAGATGCAGAACATAGACAAACGCATACTCAGCATAGCACTGCCATCGATTGTGGCTAACATCACCGTACCTCTATTGGGGCTCGTCGATATGGCGGTGTCGGGACATTTGGGCAACGCCGTGTACATCGGAGCGGTGGCTGTCGGCTCTATGATATTCAACGTGGTCTACTGGGTGTTCGGTTTTCTGCGCATGGGTACAAGCGGAATGACCTCGCAGGCACTCGGCAGACGCGACATGAACGACGTGGCAACAACGCTCGCACGCTCCATAGTGGTGGCAATGGCGGTGGCTGCGTTCATCATCATCTTACAAAAACCGCTTGGCTCAGTCGCTCTCGCTCTTGTCGGGGCATCCGCAGAGATTAACACCGAGGCGTGGCACTATTTCCGCATTTGTGTGTGGGGTGCTCCGGCAATGCTCTGCCTTTACAGTCTGACGGGGTGGTACATCGGTATGCAGAACACGCGTCTGCCGATGTTCATCTCCATAATGCAGAACGTGGTGAACATCGTAGCCAGTTGCACGTTCGTATATGGGTTCGGTATGAAGGTGGAGGGCATCGCATTAGGCACGCTCGTAGCTCAATATGCCGGTCTGCTCGTCAGTATCACACTGTGGGCTACGACCTATGGCAAGCGCATCTTGCGCCATGTGCAGTGGCAAAGGATAATGGAGGGCACGGCAATGGGGCACTTCTTCAGCGTGAACCGCGACATCTTCCTGCGCACGCTGTGCCTCGTGGCAGTCAACTTCTACTTCCTCTCGGCAGGTGCAGCGCAGGGCGCAGTGGTCTTGGCGGTGAACACACTGCTCATGCAGCTCTTCACGCTCTATTCGTACGTGATGGACGGCTTCGCCTTTGCGGGTGAAGCGTTGTGCGGAAAGCATTACGGAGCAGGCAACCATGTGGAGTTCAGCCGAACGGTGCGCCGACTATTTGGTTGGGGTTTCGCACTCACAGTAGCTTACACAATGGTGTATGCGGTGGGCGGAACAGGATTTCTACGGCTGCTCACTGACGATATTGAGGTCGTAGCAGCCTCAGCCGAATATGCGCCGTGGGCTGTGCTGATACCCATCTGTGGTTTGGCGGCATTTATCTGGGACGGTGTTTTCATTGGTACAACAAACACACGTGGCATGTTCGCAGCAACGGCTGCGGCTATGCTCGTCTTCTTCGGTGTGTACCTGTCGCTACGCAGCGAGTGGCAAAACCATGCTTTGTGGTTGGCGTTTCTCACTTTTCTGCTAACCAGAGGGGCGGTGCAGAGCTGTATTTATTGGAGAAAACAATAGGTAAAATTAATGCTACATTATTGCCACGCTACGGCAAAGTTGTTACCGCGCTACGGCAAAGTTGTTACCACGCTACGGCAAAGTTGTTACCACGCTACGGCAACATCGTTTCCGCAGCGTGGTAATATTTGGTATCAACCTTATTCTTAAAAAAAGGCTGTAATCTCTTGAATGTTACTTCACAAGCTGAAGACTACGCTTAACCGGCACTACGGCTGTGCGCTTGGCTGCTTTCTTCGCAGCTACGCGCTTCGGGAGCGATACAACCTTAGCAGGAGCTACGCCAGAAGGAGCTGCACCTGTTGTGAACTCGTGCTTTGTGAACGGACCCCACTCGCCCTTAGCGTTCTTTGCGAGAGCAAGAGCGTAGTAGGCAGTGTTAGGAGTTGCCTCGAAAGAATAGCTGTCTACACCATACTGATTCCAGTTCGGATCCTGAGAATTATCCTCCTTGAGGTATTCGGTAAACCCCTTGTCGCCACCGTTCTTCTCGTATGCACTCTTAAGACAGATAAGGTCGCGGAAGAGGAGAGTCTGGTCGTTCGGTGTGAAGGTTACGGTCTGCACATATGAACCATTTACATTCTCATACTTACCTACGGTTACGTCTACCTGAGCAACGCCGTCGCCACCCTGTGCCTTTGTCGTTACGTAGATGTAGACGAGATCGCCGAAGTTGCCCTCAACGTCAACAGGCAATACTGCTACCTCATAGTCGGTACCAGGAGCAAGTTCATTCCATGTGTTTGTAGCCTCATCAGAGTAAGGCTTGCCGCTGAACTGCTTAATCATAGCCTCAATGTTGGAAAAGCCCATCATCGGTCCCCACTGCTCAAACTGCTCCTGTGCCTTACCCTTCTCGAACAGGCACCAGTAGAACTCCTCGCAGTCCTTGTTAGGAGTAACGGTGAGTGTGAAGCTGTTTGATGTGGTCTCGTCGATAGTGTATGTCACAGACGGAGTGCCCACTGTAGGCACCTTCGGAGTGGTGAAGTTAGCGCGAGACACCTGGCACGGCACGCCATACTCGTCGTAAGCAAGGGTCACAACGGTGTACGGAGTGTTGGCTGTGAACTCACGTGCGAAGCCGGAGAGCTTGCCCTGTTCAAAGTCTTCTGTGAGTTTCTGAGAAGTAGACTGTTGCTCGAAGTAGCGTGCGAAGGTGATATCGTCGTACCGCTTTGCGGTGTTTGTAGGCAGAACGTCAATCTTGAAAGTACTTTTTGGGTCAGTACGTGTCACCTTTACGTACACGATGTCGCCCTCGTCCTCGTTCTTCTCATAAGAGAGGAATTCTACGTTTGCCTTTACCTCGCCCTCTTTGCGTGCGAAATATATGCTGTCTACGTGTTCTACTGCATACGCCTTGCTGTCAACTTTCGAGCTGACAATCATACGGTTGGGTACTACGTCGGTCTGAGCCTGTACGCCTGTTGACATCGCTAATGCGAGTGCCGCTATAGAGAAAAATTTCTTCATTTCTTTACAAATTTAATTGACTTGTTGTTTACTTTCAGAATATACACACCACTGCTGAGCGCATCGGTGCTGACCGGTGTGCCGTCCCAAGCCTTGAGGCTCATGGCACGCTGTCCGCTGATGTTGTAAATGGCAGCATGGGCAGGACTGGTGAGTCCGGTAGCCGATACAAAGCCACCCTGATACATCACTTGCAAGCCTTCGGCTCCGCCTACGACCTGCGTCACGCTCGTCGGTTCGCCTTCGAAGTACAGCACGGTAGAGTTGGTAAACGCAAGTTCGCGTGTGGTTTTGTCGGCGAACCTTACTTCCATCTTGCCGTCCTTGAAGCAGATACGACTTACTGTGCTCAGCTTTGCCTCCAACTGCATTTTGCCCGTGTTCGAGTCTTTCACGACAAAACTGTTGTCGGCATGACCCTGACCCACTGCAAGCAGAGCGAGAATGGCTGATGTCAGAATTGTTTTTCTGTTCATAGTTGTTACATTATTTATGGTTTAAAAATCGTTTTTGTAACGATTTATATTGCAAAAGTACACAAATATATTTATTTACAAAACACTTTGCTACACAAATCTTACAAAATAAAATGTAACAACATCGTAACACTCTTGACACGTAGTGACAAAACCGAATGACGACCTTTGCACCCAGAAATAATAAACAAACAATGAAGACATCCATCACAACAGCTCTGCTGTGTCTTGCTGCCACAACAGCAATGGCACAGGAGACCGCACAGAAAGGCGAACCCGAAGCAAAAGCAGAGACAAAAGCTTCAATCAACGTCCACGGAACAATACGCTCAAAGTACGAACTGCAGACCGAGGAGGGCGAACACCGCTTCGAGGTGCGCAACGCTCGCGTGAGTATCGACGGAGTGCTCTCACCTATTATATATTATAAGGCTGAGATTGACCTCTGCGACGAGGGCAAGATAAAGATGCTCGATGCCTACACACGGCTGAAACCCTGGCAGACGATGCAGTTCACCATCGGACAGATGCGCGTGCCGTTCACCATCGATGCCCATCGCTCGCCCCACCAGCAGTACTTCGCCAACCGCTCGTTCATAGCAAAGCAAGTGGGCAACGTGCGCGACGTGGGTGCCGCATTGGGCTATACGTTCAACGTAGGCTTCCCGATAGTGCTCGAAGCCGGACTCTTCAACGGCTCCGGACTGACCAACCAGAAGGACTTCTGGACAAAGAACGTCAACTTCTCTGCAAAAGCGCAGCTGCTCATGCCTCACGGCTTCAACCTCACGCTGAGCACGCAGAAGATAAAGCCCGACGCTACGGACATCATGATGTACGATGCCGGAGCCTACTGGCATCAGAAGGGTTGGCACATCGAGGCAGAATATCTCTACAAGCATTATGCCGACGACGCATTCAAAGCCGTACACGCCTTCAATTCGTTCGTGAGCTACGACATAAAGGTGAGGAAGGGACTGATAAGATACATCACGCCGCTCGTGCGCTACGACTACATGAGCGACCACAGCGACGGCACTCGATACGCCGACGGCAAGGCGAACACGGAGGGCAAACTCATCGTGAACGACTATCAGCGCTCGCGATTGACCGGCGGCGTGACGCTGAGCCTGAAGAAGCCGTTCGTCAGCGACATACGTCTCAACTACGAGAAGTATTTCTATCGCGACGGTGGCATAGCTCATCGCTCGGAAAGAGACAAGATTGTAGTGGAATTTATGACGCGTTTCTAAGCAAACGTTTACACACACGCCTACACACTAACACTTTTGTTACATTTAATAATACAATTCTTCCAAATCGTCACTTCTTGCTCTAAATCAAGCAAAAAAAGTAGAAAAAGATTTGGAACGAATTGTATTTATTCGTAATTTTGCCACCGTAATAAGAACTATAACGCATAATTTCGCATATAAGATATTTTGATTTGTTTTAGTAGATTAGTTTTTAAGTAGTTTGTTTTTGAAAATCGGATGTCGTGAGACACCCGATTTTTTCGTTTATACACACACGTTGCAAACGTTTTCATACGCACATTACATATATTAATAGGTATACACCCGCGTTATTATCCATAAGATTTTTAACTTTGCAACACATAAAAGCCTAAAGAATAACAATATAAACATCTTTGATATGAAAACGAAAGACATTTTGGCTGTGCTTGCTTTGGTGCCAGCCATGGCATCGGCACAGACCGTCGCTTCGCCCGACGGCAACGTGAGCCTGAGCTTTTCGCTCACGGACAACGGACGTCCTACGTACGAAATGAGCTACAAGGGCAAGAAGGTGATTAACCCCTCGCACCTCGGACTGGAGCTTGCTCGCGACAAGCACGCATCGAAGGGCATGGAGGAGACCGACCTGATGGACGGATTCAAGGAAACAGCATCGAAGACATCCTCGTTCGACGAGACATGGACACCGGTATGGGGCGAGACAAAGACCATTCGCAACAACTACAACGAGCTTGAGGTAAGCCTCAACCAGCCGTCGAGCAATCGTAACATCCGCCTGCGCTTCCGCGTCTACGACTACGGCATGGGCTTGCGCTACGAGTTTCCGCAGCAACAGGACCTCAACTACTTCGTGATAAAGGAGGAACACACGCAGTTTGCCATGACCGGCGACCACACCGCCTACTGGATTCCGGGCGACTACGACACGCAGGAGTACGAGTATCAGATTACACCGCTCACGGGCATACGCGAGGTGATCAGCAAGAACCGCGAGGCGTACAAGGCAAACTCGTCTACGACGGTGTTCTCCGACACGGGCGTGCAGACATCGCTGCAGCTGAAGACCAAAGACGGACTCTACATCAACATACACGAGGCAGCGTGTCTCGACTACCCTACGATGCACCTCAACCTCGACGAGAAGACGCTCACGTTCGAGTCGTGGCTCACGCCCGACGCCGTAGGACGCAAGGGCTTTATACAGACTCCGTTCAACACGCCGTGGCGCACGGTGCTGGTGAGCGACGACGCACGCGACATGCTCTCGAAGAAGCTCACGCTCAACCTCAACGAGCCGTGCAAGATTGAGGACACATCGTGGATTCACCCAACGAAATACTGCGGCGTGTGGTGGAACATGATCGTGGGCACAAAGACATGGGCGTACACCGACGACCTGCCTTCGGTGCGTCTCGGCGAGACCGACTACTCGAAGTGCCGACCCAACGGCAAGCACGGTGCCACCACAGCCGAGGTGAAGCGCTACATCGACTTCGCAGCCAAGAACGGCTTGCAGGAGGTGCTCGTCGAGGGATGGAACGAGGGCTGGGAGGACTGGTTCGGTCATCAGAAGCTCGACGTGTTCGACTTCGTGACACCCTACCCCGACTTTGACATCAAATATCTCAACGAGTATGCTCACTCGAAGGGCGTGCGTCTGATGATGCACCATGAGACATCGGCGGCGGCACTCAACTACGAGCGACACCTTGAGGATGCGTTCCAGCTTATGAACAAGTACGGCTACGATGCTGTGAAGACAGGCTACGTAGGCGACATCATACCGCGCGGCGAGTACCACTACTCGCAGCTGATGAACAACCACTATCAGCGCGTCATCGAGACCGCAGCCAAGCACCACATCATGGTGAACGCTCACGAGGCTACACGCCCCACCGGCATCTGTCGCACATGGCCGAACCTCGTAGGCAACGAGTCGGCACGCGGCACAGAGTACGAGGCATTCGGCGGTTCGGTGCCCTACCACACCGTCATGCTGCCCTTCACACGCCTGCAGGGCGGACCGATGGACTACACGCCGGGCATCTTCGAGACTCGTCTGAAAGAATGGAGCGACAACCCGTCGTACGTGCACACCACGCTCTGCGGACAGCTCGCACTTTACCTCGTGATGTACTCGCCGCTGCAGATGGCAGCCGACCTGCCCGAGCACTACGAGAAGTACGACGACGCCTTCCAGTTCATACGCGACGTGGCTTGCGACTGGGACGATTCAAAGTATCTGGAGGCTGAGCCAGCGGAGTATATCACCGTGGCACGCAAGGCGAAGGGCACCGACAACTGGTTCGTGGGCGGAAAGACCAACAACGCCCGTCAGACTACCGTGAAGCTCGACTTCCTCGACGCTGGCGCCAAGTACGACTGCGCCATCTACCAGGACGGCAAGAACGCCGACTACGAGAAGAACCCGAAGGCTTACACCATCCTGCACCGCACCGTGAAGAAGGGCGACGTGCTGAAGGTTAAACAGGCACGCGGCGGCGGCTTCGCCGTATCGCTTATGAAGAAGTAAATACCATTAAAACGACACGATATGGATAGACACATTAAGAACGGAATGGTATCCATGGGAGTATGGATTATCTTCCTTGTTGTTTTGTTTGGTTCTTACCTAACCATAACCGATACACCTTTCAGCTGTCTTTTGGACGAAGAAACAGGTGGCTTCATTTCTGCAACATTCTTCATTGCATGGGCACTTATTTGGTTCGGTATAGGCAGACACTATAGTCTTGATTATGAGCTTAAGGAGCAAGCCTTCATAAAAAAGTACGAAGGTATTGATGAGACAATTAGACTTACGATGTTCAAGAAGGCTTATTTCTCTAACATAGCACATATGTTGTCTCGAGTGTTCTTCATTGCAGTACCTTTTTATGTTGCAGCAAACGTAAAAGACACCGTAACTTTAAAGAACTGTATCTATATCGCAATTCTGATGATAGCCTCCATTGCATTGTATGGATACTATAAAAAGAACAACGTGAAAGACATCACACTATAGTTCTATAACAATAAAAATCGGTCAAGCAAAGGCAAACGATGATTGCCATTTGCTTGACCGATTTTTATCAATTTGGTTTTCGCTTTTAGATTTCGTCTATCATTTTATTTATTGTTTCTAACATTCCTGGGAGTTTGTTTTTGACAACATCGAACACAATAGATTCATCTATATCAAAATAGTGGTGAGCAATAATATCACGTATTCCCATAACTCCTTTCCAATCTACTTCCGGGTAGTTGGAAAGAAGTTGCTTTTGTGTCATTTTATCAATTCCTTTGATACTTTCCCCTATTGCAAGAAGCAACATACATGTACTTTCAAGACGTTCCATACCTGCAGGAAAAAGCAAATAATATTGTGAATCATCAATAGCTTTGGAGTTATCGATGATTCTTTCAATAGTAGAAGCTATTCGTTTGAGTGAATAATATAAGAGTTCTTCATCATGCATATATTCCATCTCTCTTTATCTGCTTCAAAAGCATAGGATTCATATTATTGCGAAGTCGTACTATATCTACAGGCTTACCAAAGAGTTCTTGCAGTTCTTCCTTGATATGAACCATTGTAAATAAATCAGGCCTTTTCATTTCAACGCAAACATCGACATCGCTATCTTCTGTCTGTTCGTTTCTCGCTACAGACCCAAAGATTCCTATCTTTGTAATTCCATAAGCATCAGCTTTGGCGCTTAGGTATTTGCGGAGTATGGTAATATAATCGTTTGTTGTTGCCATATTATTTCCATTTTGCCACGAATATACGATATTTATTTATATGCTCCAAGTTTTTGCAGAGATTTCTGTCAAATTTTCATTAGTGCCCGGTTCATATGCAGTCCATACACTGCATAAATCGCCTAAAACATGCAGTCTATACACTGCATAAATACATTAAAAAAAGTCTTGAGCTAATTATCCACCCTTTTCTTCCAAAAAAATTCTATACAACCGCTTGCTTTTCTGGCGTTTTTTCTTACTTTTGCTCCAGCGAAATAGAAAATAGAAACTATGAATAAGAGAACGCTTATAACGTTTCTATGCTTCTCGGCTATCACACCGATGATGGCACAGGATATAAAGGGAAAGATTGTGGATGAGAAAGGCGAACCTTTGGCTTTTGCCAATGTAGTGCTTTTGAACAGGCAGGATTCTGCTTTCGTGAAAGGTGTTGTAAGCGGTGAGGATGGACATTTTGCCATCGATTCGGCTTGCAACAATGGAATAATAAAGGTTACATCTGTAGGATACAAGACTGCATGGAAGGATTGTACAGGCGAGAATGCCGGTATGATAAAGATGGTGGCAGACAGCAAGATATTAGGTGAGGTGGTGGTGAAATCATCCCTGCCTAAGACTATACTTAAGAATGGCGGTATGACAACAACCGTTGCTGGGTCTGTACTTGAAAAGGCAGGAACCATGGAACATCTGCTCGACCGCATACCTAACGTATCTGCACAGAATGGCAACATCAAGGTGTTCGGACGTGGCGAGCCTATCATATATATCAACGGACGGCAGATGAGAGACAGAAGTGAACTCGACCGCTTTAGTTCGGACAACATCAAGTCGGTGGAGGTAATCTCCAACCCTGGCGCTCGTTATGCTGCAAGCACGAAGGCTGTTATACGTATCACCACAAAGAAGATGCTGGGCGACGGATTCGGATTTGACGCTACGACGGAAGGATCGTACGACGAGAAAAAGAACGCGGGAGGATATGCCCGTCTGAATTTGTACTATCGCAGAAACGGACTGGAGCTTGGCGCTTACGCCTACGGCTCAAAACAATCGTCGCCAGACGAAAAGGACTTGCAGCAGATGACTTATCTCGACAAGACATGGAACCAGCAGGATAGAACTCGTTGGAAGAACAAAACCGAAACTTTTAGTTCTCGCTTGAATGCCAGTTATCAGTTTGACGACAATAATTCGTTGGGAGCAAGCATTAGTTTCTTGCGCAATCCTAAACTGCAAACAGACGGAAAGACGGAAGTCTCTATGCTGAGAGATGAAGATCTGACTGAGACCAACACTTCTATCAGATCGGAGTTTGGGCAGAATAGCAACTTGTCAAGTAATATATATTATGTAGGTAAAGTTGGTAAATTGGGTATTGACTTCAATACCGACTGGTTTTGGTCTAAAGGAAATAATAAAAACAATATAGATGAGCATTATCAGGAGGTAAACTCGGAAATACAAAACCAACTTGTAAGCAGTACCACTTCAAAGTACAACCGCCTGATAGCTTCCAAAATGGTGCTCTCTTATCCGCTTTTTGGTGGTGAGTTGTCGGTAGGAGGCGAGTATTCGTTCACAAACCGCAATACCAACTACACCATAATCCCGAACACTCTTGCCGACAATGTAATAGACTGCATAAAAGAAGGCATGGCTTCTGCGTTCGTAACCTATAATCGCGACTTCGGCAAGCTGAACATGGAAGCGGGTTTGAGATACGAGAATGTGGACTTCAAATATTATGACGATGGTCAGTATATGGCGGAGCAAAGCAAGACTTATGGCGAGTGGTTTCCGTCTCTCAGCCTTTCGATGCCAATCGGCAATGTACAGATGCAGCTGAGCTATGCAGCCGACATCAACCGACCTAACTACTGGGTATTAAGAAGCGGCGTGCAGTATAGCAATCACTATACATACGAGACCGGTAACCCGTTTCTTGTCTCAGAAATTTCAAGAAATATAAGTTACGACCTTGCCTACAAATGGCTGACTTTCAACCTGACTTATGAACATGTATCCGATCCTATTTATCAGACGGTGGAGATGTATAAGGACAATGCCACCATCGGATTGATGAGGATGATAAATGGCAAATCGTACAATAATGTGACTTCTACGCTCAACTTGCAGCCAACCTTCGGCATCTGGCATCCTATGCTGTCGGCAATGGTCGAGAAGCAATGGTTCGAGTTGCAGACAAGAGACGGACAGTATCTTAACAAGCCAGTGGCGATGTTCCGATTCAACAACACCTTAGATACGAAATGGGCGATGTTCTCCGTTATGACGACTTACATCACAAAGGGATATGAGGAGAACCATTATATCTACAAACCGATGTTCAACACCGACGTGTCTATATACAAAAGCTTTCTGAAGGACTGCCTGACTTTCCAGCTTTATGTCAACGACGTGTTTGGTACGAATGACAGTCACATCATAGGTAAATACGGCAAACTGAAGGAAACCATCTTCGATGAGTTCTCAACAAGTAAAATCTCATTGACAGTCCGCTATAAGTTCAATGTCACTCGAAGCAAATATAAGGGTACAGGTGCAGGAGACAGTCAGAAGAACAGAATGTAAAGAATAATAAAAGGCTGAGACATGGCATCCGCGTCGGTCGTTACGAGCATCCGCGTCGGTCGTTACGAGCATCCGTGTCGACCGTTACGAGCATCCGCGTCGGTCGTTACGAGCATCCGCATCGACCGTTACGAATGTCTGCGTCGGTCGATGCGGATGATAAAGATTGAGTGTAAAAACTGTATTATTATATTATCTTCTGCGCAGCATCACTGGTGCATCGCTTATTTCAAACTGCTTGCCTTCGCCCTTGCCGAAACTAACGGTAGCGGTAGAGTCGGCACTCTTCAGCTTGTGCGGTGCGCTGTAGCCACGAACACGATAGAGATCGAAGAAGACGAACTCGTTGTTGTTCACACCCTCCATCACTCCGTTGAAGCGACTGTTGTCGAGCGAGAAGCCCGAGTACTTGCTGTTGCCGTTGGCATCGAGCAGGAAGCGGTAGCCGCTTTCAGTGTACTCTACATAAACATTGCCGGTGCGATAGTCGACATACCACTTGAAAGGCAACGTCTGCTTACGACCCGTGCCGTCGTAGTCGGTCTCGTAGCCCGTGCCGTTGATGGCATCGTAACGATACTGCACGAAGGTGAAGTCGGCCCTGCACTGTGTCTGCTGACGCACACCGTTGTCGTTGGTGTACTCGTTGATGATAGTTCCGGTCCATGTGCCGTTGAGTGTCTGCGCGAGAGCTATAGCGTTCTCTGTAGCATCATAGTATGGCTTGTCGTACCAATCGTAACCATCGTACCAATCGTCGTCACAACTGGTGAATGTGAATGGCAGTGCTGCCATAACCAGGAGTGTTAGGAAAGAGCTGAAGCGTTTCATAATATTCGATATTTTAAATGTTTCACTTTTTGTTTAGCGTAAGCCGAACGATATACGTCTTACTTACGCTTGCAAAATTATAAAAAGAAATCCCTACCTGCAAGTGAAAAACCATATTCGCAGGTAGGGATTTTCCTATTTAGTCGCGGCGGAAGATGTCGCGTGTGTACACCTTATCCATCACATCATCCAAACACTCGTCGTAGCGGTTGGCGATGATGGCATGGCTCTGCGCCTTGAAGGCTTCGAGGTTGTTCACCACACGGCTGCCGAAGAATGTTGTGCCGTCTTCGAGTGTCGGCTCGTAGATTATCACCTCTGCACCCTTCGCCTTGATGCGCTTCATGATGCCCTGTATAGCCGACTGGCGGAAGTTGTCGGAGTTCGACTTCATGGTGAGTCGGTACACGCCGATCACACAGGCATTCACTTCTGCGCCGTACTGGTTGTTCTCGCTATAGCCGTACCATCCAGCCTTGCGCAGCACAGCGTCGGCGATGTAGTCCTTGCGTGTGCGGTTGCTCTCTACGATTGCCTCGATGAGGTTCTCTGGTACGTCGGCGTAGTTGGCTAGCAGCTGCTTCGTGTCCTTCGGCAGACAGTAGCCGCCGTAACCGAACGACGGGTTGTTGTAGTGGGTGCCGATGCGTGGGTCGAGACCTACGCCGTCGATGATTGCCTTTGTGTCGAGCCCCTTCATCTCGGCGTATGTGTCGAGCTCGTTGAAGTAGCTCACGCGCAGTGCCAGATAGGTATTGGCGAAGAGTTTCACCGCCTCTGCCTCCTTCATGCCCATGAAGAGCGTGTCGATGTTCTCCTTCAGCGCGCCCTCCTGTAGCAATGCAGCGAAAGTCTTTGCAGCCTCCTTCATGCGCTCCACATCGGTGACGGTACGGATTGCTTCGTTCTCCTCTGCATAGCCCTCGCCATCAATCAGCTTCGGGTAGCCAACGATGATGCGGCTCGGATAGAGATTGTCGTAGAGTGCCTTGCTCTCGCGCAGGAACTCGGGCGAGAAGAGCAGGTTGAACTGCTTCACGCCCTTCGCAGCATACTTCAAGTAGAGGTTGCGTGTGTAGCCCACTGGTATTGTACTCTTGATGACCATCACTGCGTCGGGGTTCACTTCGAGCACGAGGTCGATAACCTCCTCTACGTGCGTCGTGTCGAAGTAGTTCTTCACGGGATCGTAGTTGGTAGGAGCGGCTATCACCACGAAGTCGGCATCCTTATACGCTGCCTTGCCGTCGAGAGTAGCCACGAGGTCGAGCGGTTTCTCTGCCAGGTACTTCTCGATGTACTCGTCCTGTATCGGCGAGATGCGCTTATTCAGTTTCTCCACCTTCTCGGGTACAACATCAACGGCTGTGACGTGATGGTGCTGTGCGAGCAGTGTTGCAATGCTTAGTCCGACATAGCCAGTGCCGGCTACAGCTATCTTTATGTCCTTAAATTCTTTCATCGCTATATTTATAGGGTAATATTCGTTATGCTGAGGTGCAGCCTATTTTATGCAAAGATATAAATTAAAGTTGAGAGTAGAAAATTTTCAACTCTCAACTTTTACACTATCTTGTCAATGAGAACTTCATGCTCAATCCGAAGTCCTGCGTCGTTGTCGGATACGAGCTCGACGAGAGCAGCGGTGTGTTGGTCTGTCGGTCGTAGTAGAAGCTCATGGTGAGCAGTCGCGACACGGTGTAGTCGGCAGAGAAGGCGAGCTTGAACGCCGTGTTGCCGCTGTTAGCCGACGAAGTCATCGTGGCAATGTCGCGACTTATCGACGCCTGCTTGCGCAGACTGAGGTCGAGACGCAACCTCAAGTCGTTGTTCACACCACCGGTCGAGCGCGAGCGGTTCGACGAACTGTTGTTGGCGTTCTTCGACTTCACGCGGCGATGCTTGTTGCTGCCACCACCTCCGAAGAGTCGGAAGTTGTTGATGGTGTAGCCGGCACCAATCACCCAGTCGTTCGACGACGACTCGTTCACCTGTACCGATGTCATACTCAGACTCAGCACGCGTGTCTTGCGATACTCCGCCTTAATGGTCATGTTGTTGTTCAGCGTCACGTCCACGCCAAGCAGTGGCGAGAACGACTCGTTGATGCTCACTGTCGATACGTTGTACATAGAGTTAGGTGTCGGCATACCGGTGGTTGCATCGGTGATGAAGCCGAGTCCGCCCATGTACTCCATGAACGTGCTGTACGACGAGTAGGAACCTACGGCGTACACGCTCTTGTACGAGTGGTTGATGTTGACACTCTTGAACACGTCGCGGAACCATGGCAGCTTCGACAGACCGCTGTACTTTATCGACCAGTTGGGCAGCAGGTGAGCCAACGTCGGGAAGATAGACATCTGCGAGCCCATATTGGTGTAGGCTGCGAGGAACGCCGGCACCATCACATCGGAGCTGTACTTGTTCACTCCGCCGTTAGCAGCGTCGAACTTCTTGCCTGCGAGTGGCGATCCGGCAGGATATACCGCACCGGCATACTGTGCCTCTACGCGCTTGCGGAAGCCTTCGAGCGAGTTGCAGAAGCGCTCGAACGATGCCGACTTGTAGCCGTTCTTTGCGCTGCCCGAGCCCTCGAATGCACTGCGCAGCGAGAGCGTTGTCATGGTGAACGTACCGCTCTCTGTGGTCGGGTTGCCGGCATACATATACTGCACCTGGCGTGCCGTTGTCTTGGCACGCGATGCCGTGAGGTCAATCTTCAAGTTGCGCACAGGCTCAAGCGTTGCTCTCAGCTGCAGGTCTTCGGTCTGATTGGTAGCAGCCGGCGTAGCAAGCGAGTCAGCCACCATCAGCCAGCCGTTCTCGCGTGCCTTGTCTATATACGAGTCGCCCACGAAGCCGAACGCAAAGTCTAAGCCTGGCGACAGCGGACCGTAGCCCGAACCCTGTCCGAACATATTACCAACCATCGGCTTGAAGCCTGGTATCGACATCGAGTACTGGTTGCGATAGCTGATGCTCACGTTGCGCACCATCATCATCAAACGTGCCACGCTCTGCGCTGCACGATACCACTTCTGGTTTTCAAGTGGTTCCTTTGCCAGAACCGACACCTTTATCTTCGTAGCCGAGTCTACCTTGTTCAATATCAAGATATTGTTGTCGTCGACACGCTTGTACTTCAGTTCGAACACTCTGCCTGCCTCCGTGCGTCCGCTTACGATGATGCGCTTCGTGCGCTTACCGTGGTTCACCTTTATAGTAGTGTCGGGCATGAGCGTTATTTCCTTCTCAAAGCCCTTCTTCTTTTTGCTCAGCAGGTCGCGTGGGTTGAGATCTTTTGCCAGTGCAGGCTTCTTCTTCGATTTTAGGTCGCCACCCTTTGCGTCTTCCTCACGTTTCTTCCTTCGCGCCTCCTCTGCCTTCTTGCGGTTGGCAGCCGAGTTGTCTTTCTTGAAGCGGTCGTTCACCTTCTTCAGGAACGGAACATGGTTGTAGAGCTTCTCCAGGTTCCACTGGCTGTTGAGGTTTATCTGTCGGTTGTTGGCGATAGTGTTACCGAGCGACGTGCCGTCCTCAAGGTCCGAACCGCGCATCCAGTTGTATGTAGCGTTGTACGAGCCGTCGGCTGTGAGCCAGTCGAACACCGGAATGAGGTTGATAGGCACCTTATACGATGCCTGGAACGATTGGTTGTATTTCAGCGGTCTGCCTAAATGCTTGATGGATGTCCACACGGAGTCTTTCCATGCCTGATAGCTGTCGGGATAGAGGTCTTTGTTCACTGGTGTGTACGGCTCCTCTATCTCTGCGTTTGTGGCACTTTGAAAGTTCATGTGCAAGTTCTTCGTGAGGTCCCAACGCAGGTTGAACTCGCGGTTCCACAAGAACTGTGACGAGAACGTGAGCGGCAGCTTCTGGTTCTCGGTCGACTCCATGTCGCGCTCCTGCAGCTCATAATAGTTGCGTGTGATGTCTGTGTTGAACGCCACATTCTGCGGCAGCCAGTTCAGTCCGAACTTCTTCGGCAAATCGAGCCACTTTGAGCGTTTCTTTATCTTCTTGAATGGCTCCCATGCCTTGTACACCGGCGACCACGAATAGTTGAATGCACCGTGCCAATTGTCCTCGCGCTCGTAGATAGTCGTCTCACCTGTGGTGTAGCTATGGCTATGACTGTACGAGAACGAGAAGTTTGCCGGATCGTAAGGCATCGGGTGGCGCTTGTTCTGTATGCCGACACGCACGTTCGACAGCGAGAAGTTGGTCTGCGTCACCTTCGTCACGGCGAGACTCTCAATCGAGTCGCGCTCGTGCTTAGAGCCAGCCGCTTCGAGAGCGTCGTCGAGCTCCATGTCGGTGTCAAGCGGATTATACTTTGGCGATGTCTTCTCCTTAGTCACCGAGTAGTAGAGCGGTGCCGTCACCTTCGCCTTGTCGGGGAAGAACTTGCCGAGCTCTACGTTTGCCGTAACGGTGTAGTTGGAGTAGTTGTCGGTAGAACGCTGTGCCACGCCCTCCTCCAGTCCGCCGAAGCCTGCCGAGCTATATTTGCCCTGCACATTGACGGTGCCGAGGTCGGAGAGTTGCAGGTTGAGCGTGCCCTGTGCAGCCCAACCGCCCGAGTTGTTGAATTCCTTCAGTCGGAGTTCGTTCACCCAGACCTCACCACTCTTCACCTCGCCCGAGTTGTTGCGCACACCGATGACCATTGTCTTCACCTCGCCCAGTGTCGGATTACCCATCACCGAGATGCGGTTCTTAGGCTGGTCGGGGTCGTACGCCGAGTAGAGTCGGTTGAACGAAGCCTGTCCGTGCGCCTTCGCCTTGTTGCGTTCCTTCTTCAAGCCAGTGAGCTTAGAGAGAGCTATGTCGAGCATGTTCTCCTCGGGCCACACGGCGCGAGCGTCGGTAGCCGAGAAGCGTCCGTACTTGCCTGGTTCGGTCAGCTTCAGCGGTATCTCGTACTCGTAGAAGTTGCTCTTGTAGTCGGAACCGAGACGTATGAACACCGACAGCTGTCCGTCCTCAAGGTTCGTCTGGTTGGGCTGGAAAGCATTGGCATGCACGAACATCTGCAGGCGTTTGTACTGTCTGAGGTCGAGCGATGTGTTCTTGTACACCGCCTTCGCCTCGCCTGTGCCGAGCGTGGTGACGCTCATCGAGAGTGCCTGCTCGTTGTTCTCAACGAGCTGTGGCTGTGTTGGGTCCTGTCCGCGCTTGATGCCCGGCGGCAGGATATAGTTGACGGGCTGTTTGTCGTTGTTCTCCTCGATGTTCACGGCACTCACCACGAGCTTGCCCGATGTTGAAGCCGAGTTGTCGAGGTTCTGCTCGTAGACGCGCCACTCGCCACGCACGAGGTCGAGTGTGCCGAAGCGCAGCACGATAGGATGCTTGAAGCCGGTGAGGAACATACGCATGAAGCGCATAGAGGTGAAGTCGTTGATTGCGCCGAACTTCTTCTCGTACTCGCGCAGTGGGATGCGGAACTGGTACCAGTTGACGGTCTCTGTCTTGTTGTTGCGCAACTGGTGGGTGTCCTCGCGCTTGTCCACGATGTAGTTCTTGCCCACCTCGAGGTCTTCGGGGCGGATAGACACGCGATACTGGAAGAACTTCTCGTACTCGTTGAGCGTGTAGTCCTGGTTGATATCCTCAACGTCGGGTGTCGACTTGTACGATGTGTCGTAGCTCTCGGTGCGCGAGTCGTTGTCGGGCGAGTTGCCCTGCGGGTTGTTTATGTACTTGTAGCGGCGTAGGATGGGTGCCTTTATCTTGTCGTAGTCGGAACCGCGGAAGTAGTGGTAGTTGTCGCCTGCCGGGTCTGCCCAGATTGAGTCCCACACGGCAGGGTTCACCTTGCCCTGCACCTCGCGCAGGAACTCCTGATAGCTCTCCCACTTCTGCTCCTCCTCGTCGTTGAGTCCGTTGAAGCCCACGTCCTGCAGCGCACGCGAGCCCTTCGATGTTGCGAAGGCGTACACGACGGTAGCCTGGTTGGGCACCTTACCCCACTGCGTAGTGGTGAAATTCTGCGAGCCGTCTACGGGCATTCCGCTCTCGTAGAACTTCTTGCCGTCGCGCAGAATGTCCTCGCTCATCTCGCCGAGGTTGATGTAGAAGTCGCCGCCGTAGTCGGCTGCCACGCCCTGCTCGCGTGTGTAGATGAACGGGTCGAGCATCCAGAACTCGATGTACTCGATGTTGGCAGCCTCGAAGTCGTTGGTGTCGAGCTTACGCATCATACCGCCCCAACGCTTCTGCGGATTGTTGAGTGTGCCGTCGTAGTTGAGGTCGGGGTCGAAATTGTACGGACCGCGCTCGTTCGGGTAGTAAGCGAGGTTAAGGATGTTGAGCATCGACGAGTTGCCGTTGTATGCGCTCTGGTCGCGGGCTGGGAACAGCTCGCTCACATAGAACTCGCGAACGTAATGGTTAGACAGCTGGTCGAGGTCGCTCTTGATGTGGCTCGGCGTGAGCGACGAAGAGCGGCGTGTGAAGAGCGGGTCGATGGTGTACCACGCCAGGCGCGAGCGGTTGAAGCCCGAGCGCAGCGTAGACTTGTCGCCCGACTCGGGGAACATCGACGGCACCGACGAGATTATCCACGACGTAGGTGTAGAGACGTCGATGGTGTTCTTGGTGTTCTCGAAGTCGTCGATGTACGATGCGTTGTCCTGCGTGCCGCTGCTCTGTCCGGCTATGAGTTGCGCGAACTCGCCTGAGAACGAGATGCTCGAAGGCTGCGTGAGATGCAGGAAGGGCAGCTTGTCGAGCATGTTCGTGAGCCACTGGCTCTGCTTCTTCCAGTTGATGTTCAAGCCCCAGATGGTGTTGTTGAGCGGTTCCGAGCCCATGTTCACCTTGTTGGTGAGAGCCTGTTCGGAGAGGTGTTGGAACGTACCTGAGAGCTGGAAGTCCTTCGAGAAGTCGTACTCCCAGTTCATGCCGAACATCGTCTTGCGCTCCTGTCCGTAGTCGGTGTTGCTTTCGAGCGACACGTTCACGGCGGTGCCGGCGTCGATGATGCTCTGGTTGAGGATAGTCACCTCGCCACCCGAGTAGTCGACCGAGTAGTCGGTGCCTTCGGCGAGCGTCACGCCGCCTGCCGTAACCACCACCGAGCCTTGCGGAATGTTGTATGCGCCGAGCGAGATGACGTTAGCCGATGTGCCGCGGAACTGTCCCATGAGCACGTACTTGTCCTTCTCGGCTATCTGCTTAGCCACGATTTTCGTAGAGTCGTAAAGCTCGGTGAAGGCATACTTCGCAGCCTGCTCTGCTGCCACACCATTCTTCAGAAGCGTCTCGTACATATAGCTGCCGAACGGTTCGGCAACGGGGAAGAACACGCGTCCGTTCGTCACGGTGTAGCCCTCCACGTAGTCGAAGTAGCCGTTGGGGTGCGCCTTATTGTTATTGTCGAGTCGGTCGGCTCCGAGGAGATTTATGAGGGTCTGGTTCTTCACCTGTGGCTCGGGTATGTATGTGAGGTAGACACCGGCGGTGTCGCTCTGGAACTTCACATCCAAGCGGAACTTCTCCTTCTCCACCGACGATGCGAGGTAGTACACGTTCTTCATCATCAAGCCCCAGTTGCCCTGATGTGGGTTGTTGCTGGTGTTCTTCAGTGCCTTCACGTAGAGTGCCTTGTTCGAGTCGGTGATGTCCGAGGCGAACTCGCCCACCTGGTATGTCACGCCGCCGTATGTGTACTCGTAAGCCACGGCGAGCACCTGGTCGGTCTGCAGCGATGTCTTCAGCGAGATGTAGCCTAAAGCCTTGTTCACGGTGTACTCCGACGAGTTGAGCAGGCGCGCACGCTCCAGCTTCTCGTAGTCGGATCCGCCCACGAAGCCGGCTATTCCGTCGAGCACGGTAGACGTCTGGTCGATGTCGCGTGCGGCGGCGTACTGCGATGTCATGGCTGCATACTCCGAGTTGGCAGCATTGGCAGGCACGGGCTGACCCGTGATGCCCCACAGATTGTTCGACACGCGGTTGTTCTCGCCCAAGTCGGTGAGGGCGATGATGTTACGTGTGTTCGACGTTACGCCCGACTTGTTCGTCACCCACACCTCCACGCGGTTGATAGTGATGCCCGATGTGAGGTTTGGCAGCGAGCGCATCGACTCGTCGTAGCGGTCGTGGAAGTACTGTGCGAGGAAGAAGTGGCGGTTCTCTTCGTAGTTGGCTGCGTCTATCTCGAACGGCGTGAACTGCTTGCCGCCCTTCGACGACACCGACTTCGACGACGACTTCTTCTGCGAGGCTACGAGCTGCAGCTTGAGTTTGCCGAACTGCAGGTCGGTGCGCAGACCGAATAGCGAGGAAGCTCCGCGCACGAGCGACGAGTTGGAGGGGAACGACACGTTGCCAGCCTCGATGAGCTTCACAATCTCGTCCTCCTTGCCGTCGTACTTCAACTTGAGGCTCTGCGCGTCGAAGTCGAACGTAGCGTCGGTGTTGTAGTTGAGGTTCATGTTCACCTTGTCGCCCACACGACCGTTCAGACTAACGTTTATCTTCTCGTCGAAGTCCATCGTGGTGGTTTTGCGGTTGCGCACGGGCAGCGACGGGTTGTCGATGCTCTTCATCGTGGCGCCGAACTTCAGCTCGGCAGTACCCTGCGTCTTGATGCGCACACCGCCCGGTCCGAATATCTTCTCAGCCGGTCCGAGGTCGAAGTGCATGTCGGTGAAGTCGAACTTCTCCTTGCCCTTAGCCTGGTATATCTCGTCGTTCTTCTTGCGGAAGAACTGGTTCATCATGCGTCGCTCGCTCCACTTGCGATACTCCTCCTGCGTCATCATAAACGGGGCGTTGATGTACGAGTCGGATATCTTCGAGCCGATGATGTAGCGGTCGAGCGAGTCGTTGTACACCACGTCCTGCTTCAGGTTGTCGGGACGCTTCAGGTCGGCGGCATTCTGGTCGAGGTCGTCGAGCGTTATGGGCAGCGTGCGCTGTATCTTCCAGCGCGGATGCAGCAGCGAGTCGGGTATCGAGTCCTCGTTCTCGAGCTTCGGCTGCGCCTTGATAGCGAGCGTGTCGGGACGGTTGGCATTGGCATCAGCATTAGCATCGCGCTGCGGAGCCGCGTCGCGCGTCTTGCGCACGGAGAGCTTGCGCTGCGGTCGTTGCGGTGTCTGCGTGATGGCATACGATGCCACAGCCGCCATAACCATTACGACGACAAACACGCGAGCCGTGCCGAGCGAGCGTATCGCCTGCAGCCTACACTTAAAAAATCGGTTTATAATATTTGTGAAATTCAAAATCAGCTTATTTATAGGAGGCTACGGCATCCCTGCCGTAGCCACGCAGCCACCAACTTATTTACTTAATCTGCTTCAACGCCAACTTCACCACCTGCTCAACGGGCAGCGTAGCATCGTCGGTGAGTATCGCCGTAACCACCTTAGCCGTTGGCGCAGGCGAAAAGCCGAGCATCGTGAGCGCAGCCACCGCCTCGTCGCGCACGTCGACGGGTATTGTGCTGTCGGCAGCCGTGCCGGCAGACACCTCCTGCGCTATACCCAGCGAGAGAATCTTGTCCTTCAGGTCGACAATGATGCGCTGCGCGGTCTTCAGACCGATGCCCTTCACACTCTTCAACACGCGCTCGTTGCTCGTAGAGATGGCATTGCAGAGCTCCGACGGCGATGCCGACGAGAGAATCATACGCGCCGTGTTGGCTCCCACACCCGACACGGTGATGAGCAGACGGTAGAGGTCGCGCTCCTGCTTCGACGCAAAGCCAAAGAATGTGTAACTATCGTCGCGACCGCCAGTGACAAGTGCCTCGTGCACAAACAGTTTCACGTTCTGCTTGCCCTGTATCGCCTCGTATGTATTCAGCGAAATATTCAGCGCATAACCCACGCCGTAAGCCTCAACAATGGCTTGCGCCGGAGTGAGTTCTGCCAGTTCGCCCTTTATGTAATCAATCATTTCTCAGTACGTTTTATTCGTTGTTTTGTTGTCAGCATTAAGCCCTCAAAGTGCTTAACGTTTATTAATAACGTACCTTTCCGCAATTTATTATATATACAGGCGCAGTTTGTTGCAGATACAGGCGCAGTTTGTTGCTCTTCACCCTATGCTTTTGTCATCGTTGCGCGTCCGCCACCCGATCAGATTCCGTCCGCCGCCCAATCAGATTCCGTCCGCCACCCAATCAGATTCCGTCCGCCGCCCGTAGGAGGATATGGCATCTTGCCATATCCACGCAGCCCTCATAGGGGGTGCAGCGGTCTCCGCTGCACCAACCAAGCAATCACCCAACCAACCACCCCCCAACCAAGCAATCAACCACCAACCAACCATCCAACCAACAAACCATTTAATTTTACCCATCAAAAGCAGCCATATATCCAACAAAAACACTAACTTTGCAAATCCATAAAAACTCCAACCATATGTCCAACACAAGCACCATCTTCACAGAAGAACATAACATCCAAACACCCTGCAAGCTCTTCGTCGTGGGCGACCCACAGGTGCTGCTCATACAGCCGTCGGCACGCCACGAGGAAAAGAACGACGGTGTGCGACGCGAGGTCGACCTTATTGCACAGGCGAGCCCCACAGGCTTCGCCATGGTCTTCTTCGACTGCGTTGAGTGGGCGCGTGCACTCATGCCGTGGGCTGACGATGCCGTGTCGCGCGACGCAGAGGTGGGCAAGCACGCTCCCGACACGCTGCGCTTCATTGAGCACACCCTACTGCCGTGGCTTCGCGAGCGTTTCGGCGCACTGCCCTGTATCATCGGCGGCTACTCGCTCGGCGGACTCTTCGCCCTTTGGGCTGCACGCAACACCGATGCCTTCACCGCCGTAGCTGCCGCATCGCCTTCGCTCTGGATTAACGGTTGGGGCGAATATGCCGCTGCACACCCCATACTCCCACCCAAAGCAACAACTCAACATTCAACACTCAACATTCCACATTCTAAATCGCGCCCCAGCGCAATTCACCTCTCCCTCGGCGACCGCGAAGAGCACTGTCGCAACCAGCGCATGAAGCGCATCGGCGACTGCGTGCGTGCAGAGCACACCCTACTCTGCCAGCAACTCTCCCCCACCACCGTCACCCTGCGCTGGCACGAAGGCGGACACTTCGGTGCCGAAGCAGAGCGCACAGCGGAGGCATTCGCATGGTGCATAGAACAATTAGTACATAATTTTCAATAGCCACAAAAATAACACCAAATGATATACTTAAATAGCTTTAATTTGCCCCCAATAGACGAGGAAGAACACTTCTTAAATTCCTTTCGCCGTACATGCTACGACTCATACTATCCATTCAACTTCTTCACATCCGACAAACAACTTGGGCGTATCGACTTTTCGGACATCACAATACTATGCGGAAGCAACGGTTCGGGGAAAAGCACATTGCTAAATAGCATAGCCGAGAAACTAAAACTGGATAGAAAAACCACATACAACAAGACCCATTTCTTCGACCCCTACCTTGAGAAATGTCGTTACGAATTAAGCGTACACGACCCATTACAACTAAAAAGCCTCAAACGCTTATCAAAGATAATAACAAGCGACGACGTGTTTAGCAACATCATCGAGGTTCGTGAAAGGAATGAAAATCTGAACTTCAAACGCGAATTGATTTTCAACGAGAAGAATAACATAAATCGGTACGGCGGACAAGGACCACGCGGATTTAACACTGACGACCCACAAAGCATGAAAGCATACACCGACTATCATCAAAAGAGAAAACAATCGGGCTCCAGATACGTTAGAGAAAACGTCGGAGTAGACGAAAGAACCTACTCAAATGGCGAAAACGGCTTTAAATACTTCACCGACTCGATCCAACCCGGAGGCCTGTATCTATTAGACGAGCCCGAGAATTCGCTATCGGCAGAGATGCAGCTCGAACTGGTGCAATTCATCATCGGTATGGCACGGTTCTACGATTGCCAGTTCATCATGTCAACCCATAGCCCATTCCTCTTGTCTATACCTTACGCCAAGATATATGATATGGACAACTCGCCCGTCTCTGTGTGCAAATGGAGCGACCTACCCAGCGTAAGAATTTATTACGAATTCTTCAAAGACCACAATTGCGAATTCAACAGAATCTAAACACAAACCCAACAACGCTTAGATACACAACAACCAGAGTCGACGAATATTGACAGCCGACGGAATATTTTTTATAAATAAGGTGTATAATTCAAATAAAACCCTTATCTTTGCAGAAATATCTCTCCTAACGGAGAACAAACACAAGGTGTGAATTTCATAAAAGTTCTTGCAACTTTTGAGATATGACTTACTAATATATTTTTTTGCATGCAATTAGTAATGACTATGCTTTTGCTATCGCCACCTATGGCGATGTGCAAGGACATAAAGTAGACGGCGAAGATGACGCAGGATTGCTTAGATTCACCTTCTACAGCCAGTGTAAGCCAACGCTTACCAAAGGGCATTCACATAATCGGGGCTGACAAACTATCGGCGCCGAGAGTAGAAACTATACCAATACCGAAACACAGTAGCTATTATGAAGACGTTGCTCAGCAGCCCACCTCCTGGAGCTATCTATTCATACATCACATGGCAGTAAAGTCGTTTCAGAAGTGGCTTGAAGCATACAACGCCGACAACACCCGCCCTACTAAACAACCATTCTTCATACACCAAGCCACCAGCTACGCCTACAAAAATGCGGAGACACAACACGGTGTCAAGAAAATCGTGAAGCCCACCATCAGCGGCCTCGTCTTTCTGCAAGGCACCGTGAAGAGCATCCAGAAGTTCCTTTCACAATATTTTCCTCAGTACCACTTAGTGAACGACCGCTGTCACGGGCGTCCCGCCTCCATACGCGATGCCATCATGCAACCCTTTATGAACGTACTGAAAGCCCACCCCGAGCAAGTCACCCTCCTCAACGCCCCCATCGAGAAGTTCGCCAAAGACCACGTGAAGCTCCGCGTCCTCACCGGTCCCTTCAAAGACTACGAAGGCTACATCATCCGCATCGACCGCAACCGCCAACTCGTCTTCGACTTCGCCGGCCGCGCCGTCGCACTCAGAGGCGTGCACCAAGAAGATTTTGAGGTGGCAGAATAGATAGCACAACAATCTTGAAAAGCGCTTCATGCGTTATGTGCTCGCTCGAGTGGAGTTATACATAGCCATGAATACGAAATTGGAGATGAAGCGAAGCCTTTACGACTTGGTCATCAATCGTGGTGGAGTCTGTGGCTTTCATATTGAACACATCCTTGCAGACAATAGTGAGAACCATGAGTTATTTGATAATAACGAAGAGTTATTCCGAAGTGAGCGTAACCGCTTAGGAGGTTTGCTGTTGATGAAAGGTTATGATAATGAAGCCGCCGGCAACGAACCCTATTCTCAAAAACTCCGTAGTTATGCCAACACTCTCTATTGGAACGAAACGCTGCGTGAAGACAGCTACAAAAGTAAACTTGATTTTACCAGATGGATTGCCGAAAGTCATCTGAATTTAAAACCATATAACGTATTCGGTCCCCAACAACTTGAAGAGCGCCACAGGTTGCTTTTTGAAATAGTGGAAAAGATATGGGAATAGTTGCGACTGCGATAAAGCGCACAAATACTCAAACTTTACAACATCCAAGCCGATTTCGAAGCCTACTTATGCTAGTGTCAGAGAGCAAGGGCTATACTCTAAATTAAGTACTAACTTTCAGTTCATTCAAAGAGCGGTTAGTTCACTTTAACGGGACAGTGATGATTTCAATAAACAATAAACTTTAACTAAAATAAATAATGATAGTTTTACCTGATACGACAACATTTGGTTCATGCATACGCTTGGTGCAACCCGTATGGGAACAATCTAAAGTAAATATGTTGAAAATCTACGATAAGCTCGACCTGTACGTTAGTCCCAATTTGAAAAAGGACTAGACTGCACATCGAGTAGCACAAGAGCAACTTGACGGTCCATTATGATTTTAAGCAATCTCAATAAGCAAAAATTGTTGATTATAGATAAAGTTTGTGAAGGTCGGTGCCAATACTTATGTTATTCGCAAGAAGCATAAACCCCTGTATGGCACCTTTTGTGATGAGGAAAAACAAGAATAGCACCTTCTGATGCCCGATAAACCTGTGAAGTATTCAAAGGACAATAAATTCTATCTTGACTTGGCTGAGAAGGGACAGAATGGCTCGATAGACAAGAAACTTTGCATGATGGCAGCGATTAATAGGATTATAGGAGAATAAACTTTTTCCATGGCAGACAACATGCCAATAATTCGTAACCACATCGGATTTTTAACAGCTCAATATATAGGCACTTGTAGAAGTGACTATACAAAGGGAATGTTAACAGAAACTTCTGAAAGCTACGTTTATGCAAGAAAAATGAAAAAGTAAAGTCAAATTATTAAATTTATTACAATGCCTATAACGAAAAAATATTCAATAAAAGCTAGTTCTTACATTATAAACCTGTTAGGAGATGAATTAATAGGTAGCGATAGTCTTGCTTTGTTCGAAATTGTAAAAAATTCATACGATGCAGACTCTAAGATAGTTGTGATTCGCCTAAACCATATTCAGTCGCCAGACGGAAGTATTATCATCGAAGATGTAGGAAATGGTATGACCCCAGAGGTCATAGAAAATGCATGGTTAACCATTGGAACAGACTATAAGCGCAAAGAATTGAAGCAGAGCCCTATTTTCCATCGCACTTCATTAGGCAATAAAGGAGTAGGTCGTTTGGCAGCTTATCGCTTGGCAAACAAGATAAAAGTAGAAACTCAACCTCGTGATGATATGTTTGGCTCCGTCTTGACCATTAATTGGAACAAGCTGATTCGTGGTGGCAGTAGCATAGAGGATTTAGCTGTTGATGTCGAACATGGTGTTACGGATTTATTTTCGGGTGGACATGGGACAAGAATCACATTGAGTGATTTGAAGTGTCATAACTGGAATGCAACAAAAGTAAAAACTTTGGTCAGTCAGCTCCAAAGTATATTGAATCCCTTTAGGGAAAAAGATAATTTTTCTATAGAAGTGAGGTCTGATGATGAAAAGGTGCAGGAGTGGATTAATTCTGTGACCTCTTCGTCTGAGATCATAAAGAATAGTCTGTTCAAGTTTGAATTCTCCATATCTCAAAGCAATGAGAATGCTGAAGATTTTGCTTTCTTGGATTGGAACTATTCCTTCAATCCAACGAATTTTCCAAAGTCTGCAAACGTAGAACCGTATAGTAAGGCAAGTAAGCAGCCGTTGGATATAGATGCTAAAGAATTTATTGCTTACGACAAGAATACCAAAGAACGTTTCTTCTTGAAGAATAAATTGTTGAATGGAATCGGAAAGATTACAGGTTGCTTCTATGCATTCTCTCGTGACAGTAAAATCTTAGGTTTGGTTTATGGAGCAGGGAAAAGTACGCTTATCAATAGCTACTTAGATCAAAATGGTGGCGTGAAAATCTTTAGGGATGACATACGTGTATATAATTATGGTGAACCAAATGATGACTGGTTGGGTATCAATCAGTACCGAGCCACCAAAACGAATGCTCATTTTGCAAAAAACCAAATAATAGGTGTAATAAACTTGAACCTAGAGAAAACAAAGGAAAGTCTTTTGGAGAAAACAAATCGTGAAGGCTTTATAGAAAATGAGACATTTGATATTTTGACTCGTATAATGAAGGCAATCTTTCATCATTTCGAAAGAATATCTGCATCAGACAAAGCAAAGCTATTAAAGGTAATTGATAAGAATTCTATAATAAAGAAAATAGGATTTTCTGAAACAATAAAAGAATTGGAAGATAAACTGAAGCAGAAGAATCTTGATACTGAATTTTCAGATTTGGTGGACAAAGTAAAAAAAGACTATGACAATATGCGCAACGTGATGTTGAGTGCAGGTATGAATGGACTGAACCTAACCATTGTCTTCCATGAAGTGGAACGAGAAATGGGATTTATACGTAATGACATCATGCGTAAGGAATGTGATATAGCCAACATTCGTCTTAGGATAAAGGCTTTGATGGACTTGATGGAAAAATTTATGCCCTTGTTAAGAAGAAGCCGTGTATCTTCAATCATGGCATCTAAATATGTAGAACGGGTGTTTTCTATTCACCAAACCCGATTCCGTTACCATGAGATAACCTATTCTGATAGGTTGCAAAGCCAAGAGGCTACTGATTTTATAATCAATGGCCCTAGTGGTCTAATCCTTGGTGCATTGAGCAACTTAATAGACAATGCCATTTATTGGTCTTGTGAAAGAAAAGTACGAGAAAATCGTTCGCAAAAGCCTGCGCTGATGATAACTTCTGATACTACCCATTTTGATGGACCAGCAATATTGGTTGTTGATAATGGACGGGGGTTTCAGATGGAACCAGACGAAATGGTACTTCCATTCAGAACTTTGAAGCCTTCAGGTATGGGTATCGGACTATATTATGCTAGTTTAGTAATGGAAACTATTGGGGGAAAATTGCTTTTCCCTGAAATTCATGACTTGGGACTACCTGAGGTCTATGATGGAGCTTGTGTTGCTTTAGTTTTTCCAAATAATAATCAATAGAACAAAATGTTAGAGGAAAATAATAGTATCATTATTGTTGATGATAATCCAGATGATGTTGAAAAGATAGCTAGTATCTTTTTGAACTATGGGATTGGTTGTCGTACGTTTGTGTATGACTCGGTGGAAGGGATAGACAAACCATTGGAAAATGTCAAGTTGGCATTTTTTGATATTTGTTTAGCAACTTCGGGAAATGACACAGAGCAAATCGCTATTTTATGTGATGCTTTGAAATCTTATGTATCTCTTAACAATAAGGCTTTTGTACTAGTGTTTTGGACAAGTAAACCGGAATTTATAGAGAGTCTTAAGGCATATATAAATGACAGAGAAGAGAATTCGGTTCCAAAACCTATTGCAATAAAGTGTATAGACAAAAATGATTTTATAGGGAAACAGGAGGCTCTTATTCAAACGTTATCCGACTTAATGTCAGATTCTATTGTCCGGTGTCTTTTTTCTTTTGAGTCAGAGTTGAAGAATGCGGCAAATCAAAGTTTATATGATGTTTTGAAGTTTATCGAATTCCCAGACTGTTGGGGAGACAATAAACAATACATCAATAACATCAAAGAAGTTTTTGCTAAAATCGCCACGGAGACATTCGGTGCTCAAAGAGGAAAACAAAATCCCGACTTGGCGATAAAGGAAGCTTTTGCTCCATTGTTTCATCATTATTTATGTAATAATGACAAAAAAGTTTGGAAAGACCTTTTTGGGGATATGAAAATTGACAAGGTTAAGGAGTTTCCTGACACGACTGTCGTGGCTAAATTAAATACACTTTTCCATATTGATACTTCAGAAAAGGAGAATGATTCACGTGGTAGTGTTAGATACATAGAACGTAACGATAGAGATTATTCAGAGTCTTTTAAAAGCCAAATAGGTCACACTCCTAATGAATGGTTACATTCGGTATTGTTTAAGAATGCCAAGATAAATGGTGATGCCTTGGAGATTGTTGCTCTGGAGTATAGTGCAGCTTGCGACTATTCTAATGGAAAAAAACGTACCCATCGTTATATGTTTGGCGCTATCGTTCCTGTAGAGGTGGCAGTACAACTAGAGAAAGTCAATTTAGGAGATGCAATATGTTATGTGCCATTTAAGTTCATGTATGAAGAAAAAGAATGTATGTTGCTCTTGCATTTCAATTACTCGATAAATGAAGAAGGAACATGTCCTGTAAAATTATTAGGAAATCGTCTTTTTTCTTTAAAATCAGAGGTCATGAATTGGATTTGCGATCGTCATGCCAATCATATTTCTCGCATTGGAATAACGAGTTTTAGATAAGATGTCGTTTTCCTGTTAAAACCTATCATTAGTATCCAGTTAAAATCGGAATAGTTTAATCAAACACTCTTTAAAAAGAGACTATATGGTTATTTGATCTTGATGATGTAAACTATGAACATTACAGTCATTTAAATGATATAGCTAAGTTATACAATTTAATAGTCGTACCCTAAAAAATCTTACAAAAGACAGTGCTTCAATTAATTCAAAAATTGATGGTCTGTTTTAATAAGATTCTAATACACTAAATATGTAAGCACTCAAATTAGGGCTTAAATTAGAAAGAAGTATCTTTGCTGCCGAACTA